>Ga0105240_10000528_pt1 | contig 70421 bp, 78 predicted proteins | sample KBSC54metaG_FD_80426 | JGI IMG/M metagenome (GOLD analysis project Ga0105240, IMG submission 80426) | Corn rhizosphere microbial communities from Kellogg Biological Station, Michigan, USA - KBS C5-4 metaG | ecosystem: Host-associated > Plants > Roots > Rhizosphere > Soil | place: Michigan, USA...
GACTTCGCGGGAGAAGGCTGAGAAGCTAGAGGTCAGACGCGCTAGACGGAAACTCCCAAGAAAACACGCTATGCCCGCGAACAGATGAATTCGAAATGATAGCGCGAGAGCAACTTGCACATATGGTTCGAGATCGAGGCGCATGCCACCGACGCGTTGGCTGAGATGGGTATTGTGCCTAAGGAAGCCGCCGCCAAAGTTTGGGAAAAGGGCAAGGACGCCAAATTCGACGTCGCCCGCATCGACGAGATTGAGCGCGAGGTGAAGCATGATGTGATCGCGTTCCTCACCCATCTCTCCGAAATCGTGGGGCCGGAAGCGCGCTTCGTGCATCAGGGCATGACCTCGTCGGACGTGCTGGATACGTGCCTCAATGTGCAATTGATGCGGGCGGCCAATCTTCTGATCGACGACACCGACGCGCTTTTGGCGGCGTTGAAGAAGCGCGCTTTCGAATACAAGACCACACCCACCATCGGGCGCAGCCACGGCATCCATGCCGAACCCACCACCTTCGGCGTCAAGCTGGCGGGCTTTTTTGCGGAATTCACGCGTGCGCGCCAACGCCTGGTGACGGCGCGCAGTGAAATCGCCACCTGCGCCATTTCCGGCGCGGTGGGCACCTTCGCCAATATCGATCCGCGCGTGGAGGCGCATGTCGCCAAGGCGATGGGGCTGTCGGTGGAACCGGTCTCCACCCAGATTATCCCGCGCGACCGCCATGCTGCCTATTTCGCGGCGCTGGGCGTGGTCGCGTCCTCGCTGGAGCGTCTGGCAGTGGAGATCCGTCATCTCCAGCGCACCGAAGTCTTGGAAGCGGAGGAATATTTCTCCCCCGGCCAGAAGGGCTCTTCCGCCATGCCGCACAAACGCAATCCGGTCCTGACCGAGAATGTCACCGGCCTCGCCCGCATGGTGCGCTCCTATGCGATGCCGGCTATGGAGAATGTGGCGCTCTGGCATGAGCGCGACATCTCCCACTCCTCGGTCGAGCGCTATATCGGCCCCGACGCCACCATCACTCTAGATTTCGGGCTGGCCCGCATGACCGGCGTGGTTCAGAAGCTGGTGGTCTATCCCGCCCGGATGCAGGAAAATCTCGACCGCACCCATGGCCTGGTCCACAGTCAGCGGGTGATGCTGGCCCTGACCCAGGCGGGCGTGTCGCGGGAAGATAGCTACCGGATGGTGCAGCGAAACGCGATGCGGGCCTGGAACGGCGAAGGCAACCTTCTGGACCTGCTCAAAGCCGATGCAGAGGTGGCCAAGGCGCTTCCGCCGGCCAAACTCGAGGCGATGTTCGATTTGGGCTATCACCTGAAAGCGGTGAACACCATCTTCGAGCGTGTCTTCGGAAAGTAAGCTATTGATATAGAATAGATTTTCCGGCTCCTGTGGACGGGAACCCGCTATGCCGGACTGCGGCTCCAGGAATCATTGCCGGGAAGCCCCCCGATCCCTAAATTCAGGTCGCGCCTGACTTTTCAGACGACTTTTTTTGTTTACGCGCGCTTCCGGCGCGACCAAGGACATCCCCCATGAAACGACGCCGCGTCATCTACGAAGGCAAGGCCAAGATTCTTTACGAAGGCACCGAGCCGGGCACCGTCATCCAGTATTTCAAGGACGACACCACCGCGTTCGATGCCCAGAAGAAGGCCGTGATCGAGGGCAAGGGCGTCCTCAACAACCGCATCAGCGAATATCTGATGACCCAGCTGGCGGGGATCGGCGTGCCGACCCATTTCGTCCGCCGCCTCAACATGCGCGAGCAGCTGATCAAGGAAGTGGAGATCATTCCCCTGGAAGTGGTGGTGCGCAACGTCGCCGCCGGCTCGATGTCCAAGCGGCTGGGGATCGAGGAAGGCACCGCCCTGCCCCGCTCCATCATCGAATATTATTACAAGAATGACGGCCTGCACGACCCGTGGGTGAGCGAAGAGCACATCACGGCGTTCGGCTGGGCGAGTCCCCAGGACCTGGACGACATCGTCAATCTCACCATCCGCATCAACGACTTCCTCTCCGGCCTGTTCCTGGGCGCGGGCATCAAGCTGGTGGATTTCAAGCTGGAATTCGGGCGGCTGTGGGAAAACGACTATATGCGCATCGTGCTGGCGGACGAGATCAGCCCTGACAGCTGCCGTCTCTGGGATCTGCAGACCAACGAGAAGCTGGACAAGGATCGCTTCCGCCGCGATCTGGGCGGTGTGGTCGAAGCTTACAGCGAAGTCGCCAGGCGTCTGGGCATCATGCCGGAATCGATCCAGGGCGAAAACAAGGGACCAGTTCTGGTAAAATGAAAGCACGGGTTTTTGTGACATTGAAGAACGGGGTGCTCGACCCCCAGGGCAAGGCCATCGGCCATGCCCTGAACGGGTTGGGGTTTGGCTCGGTCGGCGAGGTGCGCCAAGGCAAGGTGATCGACCTGGACTTGGCGGAAGGCGACGCCGCCAAGGCCAAGGCCGCCGTCAAAGACATGTGCGAGAAGCTTCTCGCCAACACCGTGATCGAGAAATACGAGATCGAGATCAGATAGGCGTTTTGTTGATGCTCCGGGTCGGCTTTGCTGTTCCTTTTCTGCTTCTGGCCGCACTCCGTCCGCTCTCTGCCCAAACCACCGAGCAGCTGTTGAACCAGCCACCGGAAAAGCTGGCGGCGCTCAAAACCGATCCGCATATCGCCAAAGCGATGAAGTTTTTGGAAGTGTCGGACTCTCGCGCGGACGTCCTGAAGAAGGCGGATGGTGTGCTCGATGCCGTTGTAATGTCGGAACAACATGAGCATCCGGGCCAGAATGCCCTCTTCTGGCGAGCCTTCCGTGACCGGGTGCGTGGCCAGATTCAGGAAGAGACGGACGAGTTCCTGCTTCTTTCCGCCCAGCTCTATGCCCAGCGCTTTTCGGACGCGGAGCTGGATCAATTGATCACATTCTATTCCAGCGGCATCGGCGCCAAATATTTTCGAGCGCGCCAGGAGCTGGACAAGCAGGAACTGGACCTTGCCTCCGCCTGGAGCGAGCAGGTCACACCCCGGGTGCTGGAGAAGGTCCGGGCAGGCATGAATGCCGGTAAAGGAAAGCCGCAATGAAATCCGCCGTGATCGTATTTCCCGCTTCCAATTGCGACCGCGACGCCGCGGTGGCGCTGGAGGAGATGACCGGGCAGAAGGCCGCCATGGTCTGGCATCAGGACAGCACCTTGCCGGATGTCGATCTGGTGGTGCTGCCGGGCGGTTTCTCTTACGGCGATTATCTGCGCTGCGGCGCCATGGCCAACCAGTCCTCCGTGATGAAAGCCGTCAAGGCGCATGCCGAAAAGGGTGGCGCCGTGCTTGGCATCTGCAACGGCTTTCAGGTGCTGGCGGAATCGGGCTTGTTGCCCGGTGCGTTGATGCGCAATGCCGGCCTCAAATTCGTCTGCAAGCCCGTGACTTTGACAGTGGAGGAAAGCCAGTCCGCCTTCACCCGCAAATATGACAAGGGTCAGAGCGTCACCTTCCCCGTCGCCCATGGCGAAGGCAATTACTATGCCGACGACGAGACCTTGAACCGCCTGGAAGGCGACGGCCGGGTGATGTTCCGCTATCAGGACAATCCCAACGGCTCGGCCCGCGATATCGCCGGCATCCTCAACGAAAAGCGCAATGTGCTGGGCCTGATGCCCCATCCGGAGCGCGTAGTCGATCCCATCACCGGCGGCACCGACGGCCGCAAATTGTTCGAAAGCCTGATCGAAGCCCTCTCCTAATCAAGAAATGGCATGACCGAAATAACCAAAGATATAATCCGGGAGCATGGCCTCTCGGACGAAGAATATGCCCGCATCAAGGGCCTTTTGGGCCGCGACGCCAATCTGGTGGAGCTGGGCGTCTTTTCCGTGATGTGGAGCGAACATTGCTCCTACAAATCCACCCGCGCGCATTTGAAGAAACTTCCCACCAAGGCGCCTTGGGTGATTCAGGGTCCGGGCGAGAATGCCGGTGTGATCGACATCGGCGATGGCGATGCCTGCATCTTCAAGATGGAATCGCACAACCACCCCAGCTTCATCGAGCCTTATCAGGGCGCCGCCACCGGCGTTGGCGGCATCATGCGTGACGTCTTCACCATGGGTGCGCGGCCCATCGCCATGATGAACGCGCTGCGTTTCGGCGAACCGGAGCATCCCAAGACCCGCCACCTGGTGTCGGGCGTGGTGTCCGGCATCGGCGGCTATGGCAATTGCATGGGCGTGCCCACGGTGGGCGGCGAGGTCAATTTCCACCGCTCCTACAATGGCAATATCCTGGTCAACGCCATGTGCGTGGGCCTGGCGCGCACCGACAAAATCTTTCTCTCTGCCGCTAAGGGCGCCGGCAATCCCGTGGTCTATGTCGGCTCCAAGACCGGGCGCGACGGCATTCATGGCGCCACCATGGCCTCAGCCGAGTTCAACGAGGACAGCGAAGAGAAGCGCCCCACCGTGCAGGTGGGCGATCCCTTTACCGAGAAACTGCTGCTGGAAGCCTGTCTGGAATTGATGGCAACCGACGCGATTATCGCCATTCAGGACATGGGCGCGGCGGGTCTGACCTCCTCTTCCGCCGAAATGGCGGACAAGGGCGGCAGCGGCATCGAGCTTGATCTCGACAAGGTGCCCCAGCGCGAACAAAACATGACGGCCTACGAGATGCTTCTGTCGGAAAGCCAGGAGCGCATGCTGGCGGTGCTGAAGCCGGGCCGCGAAGCGGAAGCGGAAAAAATCTTCCGCAAATGGGAATTGGATTTCGCCGTCATCGGCATCACCACCGATACCCATCGCTTCACCGCCAAGCATAAGGGCAAGGTGGTGGCCGATATTCCCGTTACCTCGCTGTCGGACGCGGCACCGGTCTATGAGCGGCCGTTCGTCAAGCGCGCCCCCGCCGCCGGCCAGCCCACTTTCGACCCGAACAAGCCCGTGCTGGCTTCACTGGTCCAGATTCTGGGCGCACCCGACATGGCGTCGCGCCGCTGGATCTGGGAGCAATATGACCACAGCGTGATGAACGACACGGTGCAGGCGCCGGGCGGCGATGCCGCCATGGTGCGCGTGCATGGCACCAAGAAGGCGCTGGCCATCACCACCGATGTGACGCCGCGCTATTGCCGCCCCGATCCGTTCGAAGGCGGCAAGCAGGCGGTGGCGGAAGCCTGGCGCAATCTGACCGCGGTGGGCGCCACGCCCTTGGCCGTCACCGACAATCTCAATTATGGCAATCCCCAGAAGCCCGAAATCATGTGGGAGATCGTGGCCGGTATCGAAGGCATCGGCGAAGCCTGCCGGGCGCTCGACTTCCCCGTGATCGGCGGCAATTGCTCGCTCTATAACGAAACCAACGGCGAAGGCATCTTGCCCACGCCCGCGATCGGCGGTGTTGGCCTACTGAAGGACGCCTCCAAACATGCCACTCTGGACTTTAAGCGTGACGGCGACGTGATCATCTTGATCGGCGAAACCAAGGGCCATCTGGGCCAATCCGTCTATCTGCGCGAGATTGAAGGCAAGGAAGAAGGCGGTGTGCCGCCCGTGGACCTCGCCACCGAAAAGAAGCATGGCGATTTCGTGCGCCGCCTGATCGCGGCCGGCCGGGTGGATACGGTGCATGATCTGTCCGACGGTGGGCTGCTGGTGGCGGTGGCCGAGATGGCGCTCAAAGGCGGTATCGGCGCCGACATCGGCCAGGCCTCCCTGCCCGACGCCATCCCCTTCTTCTTCGGCGAAGACCAGGCGCGCTATGTGATCGCCGCGCCTTTTGCCGAAGCGGAGAAGATCGTAGAGGAGGCCCGCGCCGCCTATATCCCGGTGGCAGAACTGGGCAAGACCGGCGGCGACGCTATTGTCGTCAACGACAAGGACAAGGTGACGCTGGCGAAGCTTCACGATGCGCATGAAGGCTGGTTTCCCCGCTTCATGCGCCGCGAAGAAATCCCGGTCACGAATTAGAGGTAACACCATGAGCATGAAAGCCAGTGAGATCGAGGCCTACATCAAAGAAGCCTTCCCCGACGCCGATATCGAGATCAAGGATCTGGCGGGCGACGACAATCATTTCGCCGCCGTGATCGCGTCTTCCGCGTTCAAGGGCAAGACCCGCGTCGTCCAGCATCAGATGGTCTATGCCGCGCTCAAGGGCCATATGGGCGGCACCTTGCACGCCCTGCAGCTTCAGACCAGCGCCAAAGATTGAATTCACGCGTTATGGCGTGATGCACCGTCTGTTTCACGCCGCCGTCACGCCCCTGGTCGTGCTCGCTATCTCAACCGCCGCCCGGGCCGTGCCCGCCGATAGCAGCCAATTGTTACGCACCAATCGAGGCCTTACTTATCGGGAATGGTTGCCGAAGAATTTTTTGCGCCGTCATGGCGATGTGCCACTGATCCTGTTCAGCCACGGCTTTGGGGGCTGCGCCCAGCAATCGGCCACTTTGACCCGGGCCTTGGCCGAGGCGGGTTACGCCGTTCTGGCACCCAATCACAGGGACGAAGGCTGCGAACGCTATCGGGGCAATCTGGCGGCGGCGCTCAGCGTGGGCCGGCTTCGACCCGAACAGCCTTTCACCCATGCCGCCGCCTGGGAACCCGAGACGGAGATCAGCCGGCGCGACGATCTGGAAGCTTTGCTGCGGTTCGCGCTCTCCCATGCTCCCTACCGAAACGCAATTGACCCGAGCCGTATCGGCGTAATGGGCCACTCGCTGGGCGGCTATGCGGCGCTGGGGCTGGCAGGCGCTTGGCCCAGTTGGCGTGATCCGCGCATCAAGGCGGTGCTGGCTCTATCGCCTTATGCTGCGCCCTTCGTTCTTGGCAAGCGCCTGGAGGCGATCACAATCCCTGTGATGTATCAGACCGGCACCCGCGACATTGGCATCGGACCGGTGTTGCTGAGAACGGGCGGCGGCTATGAGATGACGGGCGGATCGAAATATCTGGTGGTCCTCAAAGGCGCCTCGCATTTCGCCTGGACCGAACTCAATCCAAATTATCAAGCCGTCATTGCCGCTTACGCAAAAAATTTCTTCGACCGCATATTGTTAGGAAAACCGGCGCCCTTACTGGACGCGAGTCCCGGCCCGCAAGTCTCGCTCTATCGCCACGACACTTAAGTGAGATCACCCCAGTTCTTGCGCCGCACCGCGCGGAAGGCGTCCTTGTCGCGTCGGGCGATGAAAGCGTTCCGCAAGCCGGCCGCGTCACACAGCGGCAGCGTCAATCCGGGTTTCGCCTCCAGCACCGGCTTGATGATCCGCGCCCGTTCCGCGTGATCAACTGGCAACCGCGATACAGCCACATAACTGTAGCGCTCATCCTCGAACGGCACATCCGCGCCTTTGGCGATCTTGTGATCGCGCGAGCGCGCCAGGCGCTCCGAGAAATGACACCAATCATCACCCGCAAGTGGGCAGTCCATGTCGTGCGTACAAGGCGCCACGACATGGCCGCCCGCTTCGATAAGTGCTGCTCGTGCGGCCCGAATGCGGGCGAAACCCTGGGGCGTGCCCGGCTCGATCAGCACCAGCATCTGTGTTGCCGCTTCCCACAGCTTCCCGGCCGTCTTCGCGGCTTCCGCCTCCGGCAGCTCGGCCAGCACATAACTTGCCATCACCAATCCGGCAGCGGGCATCTTTGTGCTCAGATCGCAGGAAACGATCTCGGCGTCGGGCATCAATTTCGCGGCAAGCTTGCGGAAAATCGCATTGGGTTCGATCAAGACCGCGCCGAGGGCCGGCCATATGTCGCGCATCGCCCACGCCGCCGTGCCCGGTCCGGCGCCCACATCCAGAAAGCTTGCTGGGACAAATTCCGGATCGACCTCCATCACGCGCGCCAGAACGGCACGGACGGCGGCATAGGTGGCGGGCATACGCGTCACCACATAAGCCAAGGCGTCGGCATCATCGGCAACACCCGCAGAAGTTCCGCCGTGCCGATAGCTGGCCGAAAGCCTTTCCGCACGCTCGGCAAGGTCTTTGCGGGAAACCCCTTCCAGCAGCACGGCAATCGCTGTTAAGAGCGCGGGCGGCATAGCGCCTCCTTGACCCCATACCGGGCGGTGCTTAGATCAGGAAAGCTTTCCAAAGGGTCCGTCCCATGTCCGATGTCCAGACGTCTGCCGTTCAGGCACGCATTGCCGACGAGGTGAAGAACAATGACGTGCTGCTTTACATGAAGGGCACGCCAGTCTTCCCGCAATGCGGCTTCTCCTCCATGGTGGTGCAGATTCTTTCCCATCTGGGCGTGAAGTTCAAAGCCGTGGACGTGCTGGCTGACCCCGAAATACGCCAGGGCATCAAGGAATTCTCCAACTGGCCTACCATCCCCCAGCTTTATGTGAAGGGTGAGTTTGTGGGCGGTGCCGACATCCTGCGCGAAATGTTCGAAGCCGATGAGCTTCGCCCGTTCCTGGTGGAACGTGGCGTCGCGCTGGAACCCGTCGCTTAGCCGGCCGCTCGCCCGAGCTCGCGGCGTTCGCCATTCAAACGGTCCCCTGGACCGTTTTGACCGCTACGCGGTCATGGCTCACCCATCGAAATGCTTCTGCCACACCGGCGCAATCGCCGGCCGCTGTGACACGGTCTTTGCCAGCTTGGTGAGGCGCGGCAGGTTGGCGGCCCGCCATTCCGCGCCGATGCTCCAGCGCGAGAACATGGCGGCATAGATATCGAGCAGCGAAAAGCCGTGTGCCAGCATGAAGGGTCCTGACATCACGCGCTCCAGCAACAGCAGGCGTTCGCGCACGCGTTTGCGCGCCGCTTCCCGAAGCGCCTTGGCTTCCGGCCCCTCGGGCACAAAACGCGCCGGATAATCCACGATCTCGACAAAGGGATAGATCTCGCTCGCCATGAAGGCGAGCCAGCGATAGGCCATGGCACGGGCGGGCGCGGCTTGCGGCGGCAAAAGTCCGCTCTGGGGGAAATGATCGGCCAAAGTGAGCAGGATGGCCAGCGATTCCGTGACGATCTCGCCTTCGGGCAAGCGCAGCGCCGGAATTTTGCCGGACGGATTGAGGCTTAGGAACCGGGGCTCTTTCTGCTCATTGCGTTCCAGCGAGATCAGTTCGAATTCATACGGCGCGCCAGCTTCGGCCAGTGCGGCTTCCGCCGAGAATGCGCCCGATCCCAGATCGCCATAAAGCCGATAGCTCATACTCTAACATGGGGCTGAAGGAGAAAAAGAAAAAGCCCGCAGGCATGCCTGCGGGCTTTGCAATTTTATCAACCCACGCACTAGCGTGAATAAAATTCCACGATCAGATGCGGATGCATTTGCACCGCATAAGGCACGTCCGCCAGCTTAGGCACGCGCAGCAGCTTCGACGTCATCTTGTTGTGATCGACTTCGACATAGTCGGGCGTGTCGCGCTCGGCGCTTTTGGAAGCTTCCAGCACCAGCGCCATTTCCTTGGCCTTGGGCGAAAGCTCCAGCGTGTCGGTCGCTTTCACCTGGTAGGAGGCGATGGTGACGCGGCGGCCATTCACGCGCACATGGCCATGGCTGACCAGCTGGCGAGCGGCGAAGGGCGTTGGCACAAATTTGGAACGATAGACCACGGTGTCGAGACGGGTCTCGAGCAGGCCGATCATATTCTCGCCGGTGTCGCCGGGGCGGCGCGAGGCGTCGGTGTAATATTTGCGGAACTGCCGCTCGGTGATGTTGCCGTAATAGCCCTTGAGCTTCTGCTTGGCCTGCAGCTGCGTGCCATAGTCCGACAGCTTCTTGGCGCGGCGCTGGCCGTGCTGGCCGGGACCATAAGAGCGCTTGTTGACCGGGCTCTTGGGACGAGCCCAGATATTCTCGCCCATGCGGCGGTCGAGTTTGTACTTGGCACTTTGGCGCTTGCTCATCGGTCTCTTTCGCTGGTCGGGATCTTGAAAGGCGGCGCACTATAGGCAGCGAAAGGCCGGAGTCAAACAGCAACAACTTATGGTAGAGTGTCGCTTGTCTGATGAAACAAAATCAATGGCTTATCCCGTCATGTGCCGAGCAGGCGGCACTGGTACAGTTTGAAATCTGGCCAGGGTTGAAGGGCTGCGGGCCGGGGCTACGGTCCCACCATGCACCACGCATGGGTCATCTTGAAGGTTCTGATCATCGCGAAGCTACTGATCCTAGCTGCGGTGGCCATATTCCTATTCCGGCCCTTCATGCGCGGCTGGGGCGCTGCCTCCAATGTCTAAAGGACCCCAAGGTCAGAAGCGCAAGGTCGACGTAATCGGCAAAGCCGTCCTGGAGATGAAGATCGCCACGGGGGAGTGCGAGGATATTGCCCGCAGCCCCGGCACAGAGGCTAACCGCAAAGGTGGGGCTCAAGGGGGAAAGCTAGAGCTGCCGCCCTTGATCCGGATCGACGCAAAGCGATAGCAAAAAAGGGCTGCCGCAACGCGTTGGAACAAAGATTAGTCCAGAATGTCGATTACGACCTGCACCACCTTCGCGCCTTCGTCAGCCGACAAGCATTTCTCCGGCCATTCGGCGCACATCGCTTGCCAAAACCTTGAAAGCTCTCGAAGCGAAGCCGCATTCGATGCGCGAGATTCCCCGTCAATCTGATATCGTGAAGCTGATCTAGAAACGAGAGGGCAGGCATGAGAGGTTTGGCTCAACTGTTCTTTGTCATCCTAATTGCGCTCTCAGTAGTGTTTTATCTTGGGTATGACATCGCCATGCTGTTTACGCACCAAACCCTACTGCAAGCGCTCATGCCCATGCTTTTGGGCGCGGTAGTACTATCGGCGGTGATTTGGGGATTGCACCAAATTATCAAGTCACTGAAATCACCCTCCCCGCCAATTTGAAATCCGGCGGGGGTTGAGGGGTGATTGGCTCAGGGCCTAGGGTGGCAACATGGTTCTGGCTCTGTACTTAACCATAGTAATCTTGGTCGCAGCGTTGCTCGGCTTGACTTGGTTCGCCGCTATGTGGGGGGTAAGCCCAATCGCGCTATTTCCTCTTTACCTGGTCGGCTTGCTTATCGTTGTGGGCCTTGTTCTCGGCGTACGCCATTTTAGAAAGCTTTCCCATGCCCAAGAAGCCGAAAGACCCTAAGAAGCCAGCACCGCCCAAGGCCAGAAGCGAAGCTGAAAGCCGATGATCGAAGGGACATGCCATTGCGGCGCGGTTCGCTGGAAGTTCGACGTGACGCCGGACAGCGCCACCACCTGCAACTGCACCATCTGCCGCCGCTATGGCGTGTTATGGGCTTATGACCTCAAAGGCGACCGGACCGAATTTTCCGGGCCGACACGCGCTTACATCCGAACTTCCAACACGCACTACCAGCCCAGCGTCGCCTTTCACTTCTGCGAGAATTGCGGCTGCGTCACGCATTATCGCGCCCTCAAGCCCGACCCGGAAGGCCGCACTCGCACCGCTGTCAATCTCAGGATGACTGAGCCTGACGTGGTCGCCCATCTGCCCATCGTCCATTGGGAAGGTCTCGAGACCTTCGCCAGTCTCGGTCAAGACGGACGCTGCACCGCAGACATGTGGTTCTGACGGGCCGCGCCCCACCGATCACTTCTTGGCGCGCGTTTTTGCTTTCGGCTTGGCAGCTTTTTTGGGCGCGGCTTTCTTCGCCGGCGCTTTTGCCGGACCGGCGGCAATCTTCTTCGGCTTGACGGGAGGCTCGGTGGGGCGCTTCGGCTTGGCAGCCGGCGTCAATTTGGCTGCGGGCTTTTCGGCGCGCGCCGTCTTCTCGGCTGAAGCTTTCGGTGCGGGCGTCGCCGGTTGCGGCGCGGCAGGGGAAGCCCGCTCGACCGCAGGCGGCGTTTCACCCCGCATCATCGCGGCGATGCGCGGTGAGAGCATTTTGGGCGCGGAAGGAACCGATGCTTCGTCCTTGCGCAGGAAGGCCCGAACCTCGCTTGCGGTCTTGCAAACCCGCGCCCTGCCCGACGTCGCCAAGACCGGACCATTGATCAAGGACGGATGCTCGACGATCGCCGTCCAGAAATCCTGGTCGGTAATGAAGCGGTCGTCGAGCTGGAGTGCGAGAAACAGCGAATCATAACGGCGCACCAGACTCTGGCCGGCGGCGCTCAGCATCTGGGACAAGCGTTTCAACTGATCGGCGTCCGGCGGAGCCGTCATATAATCTTGCGTCACCATCGAAAGGCCGCTGTCACGCACGGCCTCGACCACGTCAGCGGCCGCATCTGCGCTCGCGTCGCAATAAATGGTCACCCGCTCGGCGGAAGGCGCCGGCGCTTTGGCGGGCGCTTCTCCGACAAGTTTGAGCGACACGACTTTAGGGCCTTTGGTGTCGGGAACTTGCTCGAATGTGATGCGCTGTCCCGGCTTGACCGCCGTCACACCGGCAGCGACGACCGTGGTGGCAGGCAAAAACAGGTCGGCACCGCCATCGTCGGGCGTTACGAAGCCAAAGCCTTTCGTGGCATTGAAAAATTTAACGGTGCCTGTGTTCATGCCAAGGTTGATTTTGTTGCCGGCTGGGCCGGAGCGCGGCGAAGACCGAGGGTCTAAAGCACGCCATCCGAAACGGCAAGGCTTGTCATGTCTCTATGTTTTGGTGAATGTAATCACCAGGACATCGCGGATGGCCGGCTGTTGCGGATCGAGTGGCGCGATCGGTGTTACGCCATGGAAAACCCGCGCATCGTCGAGAAAGACCGCGTCGCCGGCATCGCTCAATGTGAAATGTCCGAGCGATGCTTTCTTCGCATCGAAGATCTCGGTCACACCGCGCGATACATTCTGGCGATTGATCAACATCACGAAGGCGCCATCCACGCCATCGCGATGAACGCCCTCCGGCGTCGGATGACCGATCGCATCGGCTGTCGCCTCGATGCGGAATTGATGCAATTCCACATGCCAGGCGCTTGCCGGAACGATGGCGGCGAAGATTTGCGCAAGCTGACGGATCAAAGCTTGGATGACGGGATGATTACCGATCTCCGGCCTCACCGGATCGAACCACCGGTCAAGACCACCATTGAGGCGATTATAGGCTTTTGTCTGAAAATGCGGCTGGTGCGGCGCGCGCGTGATGACGTCGGCGCTGACATCAAACACCGCATAACGGCGGCGGCGATACCGCCCGCCGTCTGCCATGTGCTGATCCTCTCCCAGATCGTTCCAGCTGGCTGCGAAAGACGGCCAATCGGTCCAGCTTGCGCCCAGCCGGGTCTTAAGGACGGCTCCGGGACGAAAGGCAAAGCCCTTGTCCTTCAGCTCGGTTTCGATCGTGTCCATTGTGAGAGGCAAGAGAAAATCCCCCGCGCAACCTTTATGGAGATGCGGCGGGCTCGGCAATCGCGCCAACCGCATGGCTGTGCCTTCACCCACGCTGGCGGAGGCTCCCGCCCGTTGCGCTCCAGTCCTGTCCTAAGTATTTGATTGTTCTAAGGGCCCCGTGGCGGAACTGGTAGACGCACCGGACTTAAAATCCGTTGTTCCGAAAGGGACGTGACCGTTCGATTCGGTCCGGGGCCACCACCCGCTTCAAACAACCAGACGCCCCGGACCTTCCGTTTTTCTTTGTCCGGTCTCGCTCTGCTCGCCGGACGGGGCCGGGGCCACCACCCGGTTCAAACAGCCGGACGCCCCGGACCTTCCGTTTTCTGTCCGGGCGCTTACCGGATGGGGCCGGATCAACGCGCGCCGGATGGCGGGCACACGAATTCCGCGAAGCTAACAGGCGAAACACAATCAGTGCGCGAGACGCATCATTTGACTCATCCGCTTTAACGTCATGCTTACCGCGCTCCGCTTAAGTCGGTGGCATGCTGCGCGTGCTTGGCTGCATCACTGGGGAGCACGATCTGCGATTTGTCGTAATCGCGGGTCTTCTTTGCGCCTTTGCGTCATGGACGTCGGTGGCGCTTCTTTCGCGGGCAGGCGCAACGCACGGGCCGACTCGCTGGCGCTGGGTGAGCATCGCAGCTGTCGTGTTCGGCGCAGGCATCTGGACCACGCACTTCGTGGCCATGCTGGCCTATCACAGCGTCCTTCCCATTTCCTACGATCTCGCCTTGACCGGCCTTTCCATCGTCGTCGCGGTCGCTTTTGCCGGCGCCGGATTCAGTCTGCTGTTCTTGCCCAGATGGCGCATCGTGGGCGGCGCGGTCGTGGGCCTGGGCATTTCGGCCATGCATTACACCGGCATGGCCGCCTTACGCGGCCCCTTCATCCTTGCTTGGGACAGCAGCTATGTCGTCGCTTCGATCGTGCTGGGCGCTGCGCTGGCCGCTCTCGCTGTTTATCTCAATCGATCCCTTCGCGGCTTGAGCGGCGCGGTAGCTGCCGCCACCGCGCTTACGCTCGCCATCGTGACCATGCATTTCACGGCGATGACGGCCGCCACGCTGGTGATGGCGCCGGTGGTCGATTCCGGAGCCGCGATTCTGGATCCATCCTCGCTCGCCATCGCGATCGCCGCCGTCGGTATCTTGATCATCACATTGGGATTGACCGGTGCGCAGCTCGACACCCATCTGACCTTGCTCCGAGAACGCGAGGCCGATCGCTTGCGCCAGCATATTTCGGAACTGGAAGCCACCCAGGCCCACCTTGCCGCCACGCTGGCCGAGGCCGAAGCCGCCAATGCGGCCAAATCCGCCTTCCTGGCCGCCATGAGCCACGAGCTGCGCACGCCGCTCAACGCCATCATTGGATTCTCCGATTTCATGCTGATGGCCCAGGCCCAGCTTTCTCCTGGCCGCCGCGATGAATACGTCCAAGAGATTCGCAATAGCGGCAATCATCTTCTGTCTCTGATCAACGATATCCTGGATCTCTCCCGGCTCGATGCCGGCAAAGAGGAATTGAAGGAAGAACAGGTCGCGCCGCGTTCCCTGCTGGAAGAGGCCGCTCGCATGGTGCGGGTTCAAGCGTCCAATGATGGGCTCGATCTAACGCTCGATGTATCGGAAGCGCTGCCTGACGTGCTGGTGGACCCACGCCGCATCAAGCAGGTCGTCCTCAACCTGCTTTCCAACGCCATCAAATTCACGCCGGCCGGCGGAGAGATCACGATTTCCGCTGCAATGAGCCATGACAGCCTTGTCATTGCGGTGAAGGATACCGGCATCGGCATGGCCAAGGAGGATATTCCCAAAGCGCTGGAGCGTTTCTCTCAGCTCGACCGCAGGCTCGCACGCAAATACGAAGGCACCGGCCTGGGCCTGGCACTTTCGCGAAAATTGATGGATCTGCATGGCGGCACGCTCGACATCGAGAGCGCGCCGCGAGCGGGCACGACCGTCACGCTGACCCTGCCGGCAAGCCGGATGATCGCGCAGGAGACGGCGCTGGTAGCCTGAACCATTCAGAACGTCTTGCGCAATTGCACGAAGAGGCGCGGCAAGGAATGCATATGCTCGTCCTGAATGGAAGCGAGCGGTGAGATATCGCGCGGACCGGCGTAATTATACTCGGTCAGTTCATACTGATAGGGGACGAAATTCTGCAGCTTGATCTGCAGATCGAGGTCCGGCTCCGGCTTATAGTCCCAGTCGAGTTCCAGATAGACCGGATGCAGCCGCAGGATATTGACTTGCGCGATGCGGAAGTTCGGGCGCGTGAAGGCGGTCTGGGCGGTGAGCTCGAGGCTGGAATGCCAATCGGGAATATCTTGCAGGAAATTGAACACTAGCTTGCGGTCCTGCACATTGGAGATCTGGCGGATCGCGCCCGTCACCGGATCGGGCACCGCAGCGTCTTTCCACACCAGTGACGGCTTGAAGGTGCCGCCTGTCCAGCCCAGCCGGTCCAGCGGCAGGGAAAGCTCGACGTCATAGATATTGTTGGTGGCCGTGGCGATATTGCCCGGTCCGTCCAAACCGCCGCCGATGGGGATAAAATCCACCAAGTCGCTGATCTGCTCGCGCGTATAGCTCAAGACCAGGGCGCCATTGCCCCAGAAATGCACTTCGTAATCGCCTTCGAATTGCCAGCGCCGGTCAGGGCGGATGGAAAGGTTGCCTGCGTTGATGCCGTTGCTGGCGAAATTGCTGGAAGCGATGAAATTGGTAAAATCCAATTGTCCCACCAGCCGCTCGGCGCGCAAGCGGACCTGATGATCAGGCAGGGGCGACCAGCTGACGAGCAGGCGCGGCTTGAGGAAGGAAAATTCACGCGACGGCAGGCCCTGCGCCGCGATGGTGGAGAATTCGAATCGTGCGCCGGCTTCGATCGACCATTGGGGATCCAGATGCCAGCTCGCCTGAGCGGAGACTTCGCCGCGCTTTTCATTGACGTTGGGATTGGCGCCGGGCAGCGCCACCGCCGCGCCATTGGAGATGAAGCTCGAATGGCCGTCCAAAGTGTTGTAGGCGCTTTCCAGACCGGCTTCGAGCAGAAGGTCGGGTGACACAGTGTAGTGCGCCGTGGCCTTCAGAATGCTTTCGCTGGTGTCGCTGACCGAAGAGAAGCTTTGATTCAGCCCGCTGGAAATCGCCGCGGCGCTGCGCTGATCGCGCTGCAGCCGCTCCAGACCCACCAGGGCGAGTTCGGTTTGACCGAAATTGCGGTCCCAGTTGACGCCCAGCTCGGCGCTGCGCGCCTTGTGACTGGACGGAAAATTGGCGGCGCCGGGCTCGTCATAGAAGACGGAGCTGTTGTAGGTGGTTTGCTGGAGCGCGAGATTGGCCGTGAAATCGCCCGCGAAAACGGGACGCGACAGCGAGGCGTTGAGGCCATAACCAACCTGCTCCGCACCCCGGCGATGGTCGGCATCGATCTGGGTGGGTTGGCCGGGCATGGTCAGAGTACGCACGCCATTGCCCGCAGAATCGTCATCGATGGTGTTGATCCGGCTTACCGTGAGGTCATAAGCGTTTTCGCCCAGCCGGCCAGTGACCTCGAGACTGGCGGCGGGCCCTTGATGACCGTCGCCATACGATGTGTTGGCGACGGTGGCGATGATTTCGGTTTCATCGGCGCGCTTCAAAACGATATTGGCGACAACAGTCTGGTTCTGCATGTCGATGCCGGGCGCACTGCCGCGGATCACTTCAATGCGCTCCACTCGCGACATGGCGATACGGTCCAACAGAGCGCTGAGAATGTCGGTCTTGGCGCTGGGACGTACGCTGTTGATCAGAACATTGCCGGCTGATCCAGCGAAGCCGCGCTTGGTCGTATCGGTGTCGATGAACACAAAACCGGGCAGACGCGTGATCATGTCGTGCGCGGTGTTGAGCTCCATGCCGGCGAAATAGCTCTCCGGATAGACCAGAACGGCACCTCCTTCGGCCGCGTGGGCCGAAGGAGTACCGAGGCTGAACACGAGGGTGGTTGCCAGGACTGCTAGCAAGTACCGGAAAACAAATGACATTTTCTTTCTCCTTGCTTGATTGCCTAATAGCTACTACAAGGTAACTTGCACAGCAAGATACCTTGCTAAGCGGGAGAGCACAACAAGCACGGGGAAGAATTTTTCAGATTGGCGAAATTTTTTTCGTGATCGCGGTGCTTAGAGCGCGATCCGGAAAAGTGTGGTCGCTAGCGACAGCGTAGCGCGACGTTTTCCGTAAGATCGCGCGACGATCAATAAACTAGATCGGGATCGCGATTCAGCGATTCCGATTTAGAGAAGCACTTCGATCAGCTGCGGACCTTTTTGTCTCATCGCATCCTCGAAAGCGTGCGCGAACTCCGCGCAATCGTGCACGCGCTCCGCTTCCACGCCCATGCCGCGCGCCAACGCCACCCAATCGAGCGCGGGATTTGCGATATCGATCATCGACAAAGCCTTCGGCCCGGCGTTGCCCGCGCCCACGCGCGTCAATTCGATATTGAGAATCGCATAAGAACGATTGGCGGCGATCACCGTCACCACATCGAGTTTCTCGCGCGCCTGCGTCCACAACGCCTGCAAGGTGTACATGGCGCCACCATCGCCGGAAATCGTCACGACTTTGCGATCGGGCGCCGCGATGGCCGCGCCTGTCGCCACCGGCAGCGCCTGCGCGATCGCGCCGCCGGTGATGTAAAGCGTGTCATGCGGCGCACTTGCCGGCAGAAAGCGCGTGAGGCCCGCACCCGTTGTCGCCGCTTCGTCGGAGATGATCGCGTTCTCGGGAAGAAAGCGCGCCACGATTTGGCCCATCGCCAAGGCGGTCAACTCGCCCTGTGGCATATCCGGTCGTTCCAGCCGCGCCACCGGACTTTCTTTTGGTGCGCCAATCGCCTCTGCCACGGCGCCCAGCGCCGCGATGCCGTCTTCATGCGGAAGTGAAAGCGTGATGATCTCGCAGCCTTCCGACGTCACCCAACTGGGCGTGCCGGGATAGGCGAAGAAGGTCACGGGCGGCGGCGCGCCAACCAGGATCAGCTGTTCCACGCCCTTTAACTTCTCGATGATGTCTTCCGCGAAATAAGGAATGCGCTCGATCGGGGCCACGCCCGCGCCACGCCTGACGCGCGGGGCGAGGAAATCATGGGCCATACGCGCGCCACTTTTGGCGGCGATGCGGCCGGCAGCACGAACGCCGTCCGCCTGCAGGACATCGCCGCGCAAAAGCAAGAGGCTGCGCTTGCCGTTCTTCAGCGCCTTGGCCACGCGCGCGATCGCTTCATCCGACACCGCTGACGGTCCGGCGACATGCAAAGCGGTTGAGGGTCCTTCGGCTTCACCCCAGGCGGAATCGGCCGGCAGAATCAGCGTGGCGATCTGCCCCGGGGCCGCGCGCGCTGCGGCAACGGCTTGCGCGGCATCGGCGCCGGCGGTCCGCGCCGTGGGCGTGGAATGAAGCCAATGCGACACCGGCCGGCAAATGCCCATGATGTCGGACATCAGGGGCGCGTCGTAACGATTATGCCAACTCGCATGATCGCCCACGATGTTGACGATGGGCGTGGCGGCGCGCCGGGCATTGTGCAGATTGGCGATGCCGTTGGCGAAGCCCGGCCCCAAATGCAGCAACGTGGCCGCAGGCTTGCCTGCAATGCGGCCATAGCCGTCGGCCGCGCCCGTCACCACGCCTTCGAACAGCGCCAGCACCGCACGGATGGAACTGCGATCGAGCGCGGCCACGAAATGCATTTCCGAGGTGCCGGGATTGGCGAAGCAGACTTCGATCCCGCCCGCAACGAGCGTTTCGACAACACTTTCCGCACCGTTCATGGCCGCGCCGTTCATGCCATCTCCCCTTTTGACGATTTTAGAAGCGGCGGTCGGAAAAAAGAAAGGCCGCATCTCGCGATGCGGCCTTTCGCATTGTCGTCGCTAGAGGGCGCCGTTAGGCGAGGGCCCCGCAGGAAGCGAGATGCCAGTTCCCTCGTACGGTAAGACAATGAGACACTGGATCACCTCCTTTTCTTGATGGTTGCCGCGTCAATATAGGCGAGGCAGCGGCGCTTGATAAGACCCCATCCCCAAGCCACATCCTTCGCCTGGCTGTTTGACGCGGTCCCGTGGCTCAGGCAATGGCCGGCCCGCTTCTCGGCATGAGAAAAGGCCGGAGCACGTGACGTTGAATAAGATGTGAGACCAGCGCGAGGGATTTTGGTCGATGGCTAGGAGCGCCGCGCGGAGCGTGCGTTAGCACGTGAGCACGCGCGACAACGCCAGCGGGCAAAAGACCCGCGCTGAATCACATCTGCATCGTCCAGCCTTCGACCGCCATAGCCGCTTGCCTGACCGCCTCTGTCAAAGTCGGATGCGAGTGGCACGTCCGGGCAATGTCTTCGGACGACGCACCGAACTCGATCGCCAGCACCACTTCCGCCATCAGATTTCCGGCTTCGGCGCCGATGATATGGCAACCCAGAACACGGTCGGTTTTGGCATCGGCCAGGATTTTCACGAAACCTTCCGTGGCCATGATGGTCTTGGCACGAGCGTTGGCGGTGAAAGGAAATTTGCCGACTTTGTATTTGATGCCGGCCGCGACCAGCTCCTCTTCCGTCTTTCCCACGGTGGCCACTTCCGGGAAGGTGTAAACCACCGACGGAATGGCATCGTAATTCACATGCCCTGCCTTGCCCGCGATCAATTCAGCGCAGGCGACGGCTTCGTCTTCGGCCTTGTGGGCCAGCATCAGGCCTTCGCGGCAATCGCCGATGGCATAGATGCCCGCGACATTGGTGCGGTAATGCGCATCGGTGACGACGCGGCCGCGCTTGTCCAGCGTCACGCCCACCGTCTCCAAGCCGAGATTGTCGGTGTAGGGACGCCGGCCGATCGAGACCAGCATCACATCGGTCTCGATTACGCTCTTCGCGCCGCCTTGAGCCGGCTCGACCGTGACCGAGAGCCCGGTCTTCTTTTTCTCGACCCCGGTCACCTTGGTGGACAGCTGGAACGTCATGCCCTGCTTGGTGAGGATGCGCTGGAACGCCTTGGAGACTTCCAGGTCCATGCCCGGCGTTATGCGGTCCAGGAATTCGATCACCGTGACCTCGGCGCCTAGCCGCTTCCACACCGAACCCAGTTCCAGGCCGATGACGCCCGCGCCCACAACGAGCATCTTCTTCGGCACCTGTTTTAGCGACAGCGACCCGGTAGAGGAAACGATCTGCTCTTCATCGATGGTGACGCCGGGCAGCGGCGAAACATCGGAGCCGGTGGCGATGATGATGTGCTTGGCGGTGAGGGTGCGGCTCGAACCGTCCTTGCCTTTCACTGCGACTTGGCCAGGTGCGATGATGCGGCCCTCGCCCACAACCCCTTCCACCTTGTTCTTGCGGAAAAGATATTCCACGCCCTTGGTGAGCTCGCCCACCACCTTGTCCTTCTGCGCCATCATGGCGGGAAGATCGAGCTGGACCTGGGCTTTGATGCCCAGCTTGGCGAAATCGGTTTCGGCCTCGTGGAAACGCTCGCTGGCGTGCAGCAGCGCCTTGGACGGAATGCAGCCGATATTCAGGCAAGTGCCACCGAAGCTGCCGCGCTTATCCACGCAGGCCGCCTTGAGACCCAGCTGGCCCAGCCGGATGGCGGCATTGTAGCCGCCGGGACCGCCGCCAATGACAATTGCGTCGAAACTGTCTGCCATGTCTGCCAGCCTATATGGGGATGATTTGCGGGCCGGACCATAGCCGGGGCTGGGATTGCCGCAAACCGCGAATCCGGCAATGAAGCCCTGCTATTCCCCCGCCGTGCCTGTGGCTTTTGAGGCCGCTGCCGTCTCCTGGATTTCGGCGGCACGCTCGCGGGCGGCGGGATCGGGAAAGACCAGTTCCACCACCGTGCCCTTGCCTTCTTCGGAGCGCACCGAGGCGACACCGCCCAGTTGAGCGCCGAAGGTTCGGATCAGGCGCGAGCCGACGCTCTTGCCGGTTTCATCCATGGCGAAACCAACACCGTCATCGGCAATGGAAAGTTTGAGCCGTCCGGCGCCGTCTGGCGCCAAGTCAACCCGGATCACGCCCGGCGTCTGGCGCGGGAAGGCATGCTTGAAGATGTTGGTCAGGGCCTCGACCGTAAACAGCGCCACCGCCACCGCCACGCCGCTGGACACCACGATGTGCGGCACATTCACTTCGACCCGGACATGCTCGGTGTCGCTCATGCCCTCGGCGATCTGGCGCGAAAGCTCGTCGAGAAGCTGCTTCAAGTCCAGCGTGGATTGATCTTCCAGCTCGTTGAGAATCCGGTGCACCAGTGCCAGCGCATTGATGCGGGTCTGGGCCTGCATCAAGGCCTCGCGGGCGTGAACATCCTTGACCTGGTTGGCCTGGATTGACAGCAGACTCATCACGATCTGCAGATTGTTCTTCACCCGGTGATGGATCTCGCGGATCAGAGTGGTCTTCATGTTGACCGACTCCCTGAGCCGCCGGTCGCGATCCTGGATGCCTTCCGCCATTCCGCTCATGGCTTCACCCAACGCTTTGAACTCGGTGGGCGCATCCGCCAGATCGGGACGTATGGTGTAATGGCCGGCGCGATAGGCGATGGCGATGCGGCGCAGATAGCCGATCCATTGCGTCACCTGGCGATCGGTGGCGAACCAGATCGCGATCCAGGCAAACAAGATCATCGCGATCGGCAGCAGAAAATCGATGCCGACATGGACATAGGTCTGACCGAAAAGCCGCTGCTCCTGTTCCGCGAAAGCGACGAACAGCGTGTTGCCCAGGAGCGCGACATTGCCGAAGCGCCATGAGCGGCCGCCCTGGCTTGCATCCAAAGAGGCTCCGTCCGGAAAGCCAGACTTGCCAGCTGCCGCCGCGATGGCGGGTGCTACCGTTTGATCATTGGTGGCAAGGATTGCGCCATTGCGGTCATAGATCACCGCTACCGCACCTTTGGCCAAGGGATGGCTCCGTAAGAGATAGCCGAACCATTGCGCATCCAATGTGATCGCCAGACTGCCGTCGAAACTGCCATCGGATTTCAGGATGGGAAGCTGGGCAGCCACAACCGGTCGTCCCGAAGCCAGACTGATGCTGCGTGTCCCCACCACCACGCTTTTGGCGGCTTTGACCGTCTGAAAGATGGGAAGCTTGCTGATATTGATGCCCTTGGACAGCGGCACCGCCGAACAGACCAGCGTGCCTTTGGCGTCGATGCGGCTGAGATTGGTGAAATAGCTCACCCCGATCATGGCATCGGCCATGATGCCGTCGCAGTTGCCGCTCATGTCGCGGACATCCTGCAGCGAGCCCATTGCGCGCAGAATCTGTTCGCCCGCGTTCAAGACTTCCTGGGCGCCGGCCGCGGTGGTGCGCGCCGACTGGATCAGTTGCGCGCGCACGTCCTCGGTATCGCGTTTGACCCGTTCCACGCCTTGAAACAGGCTGACCGCCACGATCGGCAAAAGCGCGATGGTGATGATGACCAGAAGACGCCGGCGCAGGGTCCAGCCGGGATCGGGCACGCCTTGTGACACGGATTGATGGGAATTATTTGGGGCGGCGTTTTCCACCGGGCTCCCCCGACTCGTTCGGGGCAAGCCGGTCCAACTGCGCCATGATCTCACGGGCGGCGTCTCCCTCGGCGGGCCGCGCTACGCCTTCCAAGGTATCATCGCCGTCGAGGATTTCCATCAGCGCTTTGCGCGCCCGGGCGACCCGGCTCTTGACCGTGCCGACGGCGCATTTGCAGATCGCGGCCGCGTCTTCATAGGAAAAACCCCCCGCTCCCACCAGAATCAGCGCTTCGCGCTGCTCGTCGGAAAGGACGCGCAAAGCCCTGGCCGTATCGGACAACTGGGCAGAGAACACCTGATCTTCGCCGCCGCCGGGAATGCGCTCGGCCGCGTCCTGGTCCCAAGGTGCCTGACGCCAGGCCCGCCGCCGGTCGGAATAGAATTGATTGCGCAGAATGGTGAACAGCCAGGCTTTCAGATTGGTGCCCGGAATGAAGGTGGCACGGCTCTGCCAGGCCTTGACCAAAGTCTCCTGCGCCAGATCGTCGGCGCCTTCTTGGTTGCCGGTCAGCGAACGGGCGAATGCGCGCAGAAAGGGAATAAGCGCCAACAGCTCATTCTTGAAATCGCCATCACCGCTGTCCTTGCCAGTTTCGACATGCTGGCGCATGGGGGAAGAGGCCACCATCACGACACCTTCTTGCCCGCGCGGACATCCTCGGCGTCGTCGATTTTACGCAGCAGATCCAGAAAATCGTCCGGAATGGGCTCCTGGGCGACGTCGTCATACATGCGGCGCAGTTCGCGCCCAATCGCCCGCTGGCGCGCCCGGATAGCCCGGGATTTTTCGTTAGGCTTTTCCTCGTTCGACACGGCGTTATCCCATTGCATGGTAGGACGAGCACTCCTGCGGTGTCACATTCCCGCCCGTTTCACGCCCCATACAGGCCAGAACGCCCCCCCAATCGAATGGTTCCTAACCCCTATGGAACTTTTTCTGCTGGCGGGAATTCCCAATTGGCGCTTTTCTTTATCGCCGAAGGAGCTTGTTCATGAGCATGACGCAAACCCTTGCGCCACATTTGCCCTATCTGCGCCGCTATGCCCGGGCGCTGACAGGCTCTCAGGCCTCTGGGGATGCCCATGTCCGCGCCGCGTTACAGGCGCTTTTGGAAGGCGACGAAAGCCTGCCGGAGGGGGTCCCGCCTCGGGTCGGCCTTTATCGGCTGTTTCACGCCATCTGGGAGTCCGGCGCCGAGCATTATGATGAATCCGAATTAAAAGGCCCGGAAGATCGCCTGAAATCCCTGACGGCGGCCAAGCGGGCGGCGCTGCTGCTGACGGCGGTCGAAGCTTTCAGCCCCGAGGAAGCCGCCTTCATCATCGACGAGAGCCCGGACGAGGTCGAAACCGCCATCCTGGACGCCCAAAAGACCATCGACAGCCAGTTGGCGAGCCGGGTTCTGATCATCGAGGACGAGCCCATCATCGCCATGGACCTGGAAAATCTGGTCACCGAGCTGGGTCACCAGGTGGTGGCCACGGCCTCCACCAAGGATGAAGCCGTCGCCAAGGCCAAATCCGAGCGCCCGGGACTGGTCCTGGCCGACATCAATCTGGGCGAAGGCGGCTCGGGCATTGACGCCGTCAACGAAATTTTGTCCTCATTCAATATTCCCGTGATTTCATTACCGCTTATCCCGAGAAGCTCCTGACCGGAGAGCGGCCGGAGCCGACCTATTTGATTGCCAAGCCTTTCTTGCCCGAAACCGTGCAAGCCACGGTGGGCCAGGCGCTGTTTTTCCATCCCGTGGCGAAACAAGCGGCCTGAAAATCCATTATCTTTTGTAAGTCGCTGGAGAATTTGACATGGCCGCCAAGAAAAAGACCGCCACCGGTATTGACGCGCGTTTGACGCAGCTTCGCCAGGATTTCGAGGCTTTGCAGGACGATATCAAAGGCCTGGCCGGCGATGTCTCGGTGGTGGCGTCTGAGCGGGCTCAGATTGCCATGCGCTCCGCCGAGGATGTGGCGGACCGCGCCATGCGGCTGGCCGAAGAAGCCGCCCGCGAAGCCAAAGTGATGGCGGGTGAGTTCCGGGAAGACGCCGAGGAATGGGCCGAGGAGAATACCGAAAATCTCCGGGTCCGGGTGCGCGAACAACCCATCACCTCACTTTTGATTGCCGGCGGCATCGGCGCCTTTCTGGGTGCCATATTCTTGCGGCGCTGAGCGTAATTTCCCTCTAAGCAGGGCTGTCGTAAGGTTAGCCCGGCAACAGCGATTGGGGGTTTCATGTTCGCGCGCCTGAGCGCAAAAGCGGTACTTCTGGCAGCCGCCATCGCGCTGGTTTTTTTTGGCGTGGGCCTGATCGGCTTGGGCATTGCGGCCAGCCTGGAGCCGATGGTCGGCGCCGCCTGGGCTGACGTCATCACGGGCGCCATATTTCTGCTGCCGCCCCTGATCTGGGCTATCGCCCTAGTCAGTTCGCGCCCGCCGCGTCCGGCGATCGAAAATGCCGGCGCGCGTCAGATCATGACGGCGATTTTCGCCGCCCTGGCCAAGGAGACGCCCTGGATCGCCGTGGTGGGTGCAGGTCTCGCTGGTGTCGCGGATTTGTTCCTCAACCGCAACAAACCCAGGAAATAGATTTTACAGCGCAATCCGATCAGGAACCGGAGCTAGCAGGCAGGCGTTCTGCTCTCAGTTGCTAAAGCAAAGGTTGCGTCATGCTGGGTTGGGCCCTGACATTCCTGCTCTTGTCGCTGGTAGCCTATTACGCGGGTTTCTTCGCCCTGGCCGGTACCGCGGCCGCCATCGCCAAGCTTCTGCTGGTTGTTTTTGTGATCCTTTTGATCGTTAGCGCCTTTTCCGGCGCGTTGCGCGGCAGACCGCCCGCTTAAGCGCGATAAGGAGGCTTTCATGCGCATCCCCAACCGCATTCTGGAACATCCTGTCGAAGCCGCCATCGCGAGCCTGCTGCTTCTGACGCTTCTGTTCGGCTCAAGCGAACTACCCGGTGCGAAAACCCCGGATGGCCCGCCGGCCGCCAACTCGCAAAAACTTTGAAAAAAGCCCCTGAAGCCCGGAACCAACTTCCGGGCTTCTTGTTCTCTTGACGAGCGGACGTCCGATCCGGAACGCCCCCAGCCCCTTCGACAGCCCGCCTCGGGTGTCCGCTCTCTTCCCAAAAATCCTCAAATTACCAGCTTTTCAGGGCTTTTTGCCTTGCATGGAACTTCGCGGCTGGCCGAGCTGCCAGAGTTTGTAAGTGGCAATTATCGCGCCGTTGCGCGCACGGACGAGATCTGCCCGCTCGGATACGACAGCGAAGTTGCCGGTCACTGTCCCATTTTGAGCCCGGCTCCGATCGGCAAAATAAAGCCAGGGGCCGGCATCAAGTCTCACAGCAGGAGCACCCAGATAACGATTGGGCTGCTCCACGGCGATGACCGCAAGCCCAGGAGCATAAAAGCGAAGCCACGCGGTGGTTTCGTAATCGGCGGTCAGCACCGCGCGCGCGCCTGTCGCTTGCATCTCGGTTTGAACCTGGCCCGCCAATTGTTTCACACCCACACCGAGAAGCCGGGCCAGCGGATCATGCGCGAGCGGCAGGAAGCCGGTGGCAGCCTGGGCATAGGCCAGAAGTAGGACCAGTCCCGCCACCGGCACGGCGAGACGCGAACACCAGCCCCGCCAGTCACGTCCTCGAGCGGTTCCAGGAAAAGTGTGCAGCGTTGGTACGCGTCCTTCGCTTCGCTCGGACCTACCAACTCCGTCCGGAACCGCGACAAACAAAGAAGCTGGAGCACGAAAGTGCTCCGGTACGAATGCGTCCGCGGCCAGGATCGCCAGCACAGGGAAGAGAAAACAGGGCCAGTTGCCTTGCACCCGGTCATGCAGCGTATGGACCAGGAAATAAACCAAAGCGGGCGTGATCAAGGAAAGCAGCAGAAAACGATCATCATCGCGGATGCGGGCCCGCCACGCGCCCAAAACAGCCAAGACCAAAATAAACGGCGTTGCCAGACCCAGTTCGGCGCCGATGAACTCGAACAAAAAGCGTAAGGTCGGATGTCCTTGGGTGACGCGGCCGAACTGAAATGCGAACGTCATCCAGTGATGCTGCGACTGCCACAAAAGATTGGGCGCAAAGATCAGCAGCGCCAGCGCCCCGCCCGCCCAAGGCCAGAGCGTGGCAAGCCAAACACGCGCCCCCGGACTGACGATGAGCCAGAACAGAGCGCCCATGCCCACAAACAGGCCGGAATATTTGGACAACAGGCCGAGCCCCGCGGCCACACCGGCCCAAAGCCACCAAATGCCTTTGCCGGTGCTTTGAACTCTGACGAGGCAGAACAGAAAAGCGGCGGTGGCGGCAATCGACGGCGTGTCCGGCGTCAGTGCCAGCATTTCCACGCCGATCATCAAGGTCAGATTGAAGAGCAGCGCCGCCAGAAGGGCGCGGCGTTCATCCTTCAGAATGTCGAGCGCTGCCTGCCAGACGAACCAGCTTGCCAGCAGCGACAGAAGAACGCCGCCGGCGCGCACTCCGAATTCCGTGTCGCCGAACAAAGACGTGCCTAGCCGGATGACAAAGGCCACCGCCGGCGGATGATCGTAATAGCCTGGCGCCAGATATTTGGACCAAAGCCAGTAATAGGCTTCATCGGCGGAAAGTGGCAACAGCGCCGCCATCACGGCCCGCACCAAGATCAGTATAGCAATCAGGAAAAATGCGGTCCGGCTTTGCGTCACCGCGCGCGCCACACGAACAGGGTGGACATGGCGTAATTCCACAGGGCGCCCATCACCGCGCCGGCAGCGCCCGCCAACCACCAGACCTGGCGGTGATAATAAAGCCATGATGCGAGATCGACATTGGTGAGCGCTCCGGCCGAACCGATCAGACAGAACAAGACAAAGCCGCGCAGCATCGCCACGCCCTTCAGCCTCCGGTCGCGATAGGTGAGTTCGTTGTTGAGCAGGAAGTTGCTGGTCATCGCCACCAGGGTCGCCACGATCTGGGCGCCGCGAAACGCATCCGGCATGAACATCAAAGCCACCCGCAAAGTAACCAGATGAACCACCAGGCCCAAGGTGCCGACAATGGCGAACAAAAGGAACCGCGGGTCCACCAGGTCGCCGGTCATCTTGGCGAGCAGCAGACCCAGAAACTCCACGCCGACCTGGGCGCTGAATTTGCTTTCGCCGTCGAAGCGAGTGCCGAACACATAAGGCTGTTCGGCGATCGAAAGGCGCTCGCCCCCCGTGGCCGCGATATCCAGAAGGATTTTAAATCCGACCGGCGACAAGCGCGGCGCCATTTCTTCCAACCGGTCACGGCGCATCATGAAAAAGCCGCTCATGGGATCGGAGAGCGGCGTGCCGACCAACCTGCGGGTGAGCCAGGTGGCGGCGCGCGATATAGCGCCGCGGCGTTTGGAGAAGCTTCCAGCACTGCCGCCTTCGACATAGCGCGTGCCGGCGACCAGATCAGCGCCGCGTTTCAAGCGCGCCAGCATGTCTGGCAAGACTTTCTCGTCATGCTGGAGATCGGCATCCATCACCGCCACGAACGGCGAAGCGGAGGACAACATGCCTTCGATGCAGGCTCCTGCCAGGCCCCGCCGTCCCACCCGGCGCAAACACCGCACGCGGCCATCGTCCTGGGCGATATTCTTGACGGCATCGGCGGTGCCGTCTGGCGAATTGTCATCGACAAAAATCGCTTCCCAGGAAATTCCGGAAAGCGCGGCATCGAGGCGTTTTACGAGTTCGGCGACGTTACCCCGTTCCTTATAGGTGGGGACGACAATTGAAAGCTCGGCGCTGTGCATGATCCCGGCCCGGCTCAAACCAATCCTTAGGTGACCGGTGCCAAAGCAGCAGTCAAGTGCGTGCGGTCGCTAGGGGAGCCGCGAGCCTGAACGGCGCCGACTAGAGGCGGAAAAAGCTGAACCAGAGGACAAGGCCGGCGATCACCGCCAACACCAGACTGATTTGTAAGACCCAGCGCACCGTGCCGGTCTCCACGCCCTGACGGGCCTCGACTGTATTCAAATCCTTGCGATCGTCAGCCATCGCCGCTCCTATTCCGCCGCGTGATCTTTGGGTGCCAGGCGGCGCTCAAGATCTACAATAAGCGTTCGGATCTCGGACGCTCGCGCCTCTTCCGCCTCCCCCAGCCAGGCTTTCAGAATTTCCAGTCTTTCGGTGTCATCGAACCGGCGGTCCCGCACCACATCGCTGGGGACGCGATAAAAGCGGCCGGGATGCGCTTTGATGTCTTCGAACAGTTTCTTTTTCGCCATGAGGTGACCGCGCGGATTTTTCGCCAGATCCAGCCGTCAGATCCGGCCCATCAAAGCCAGCACCAGCACGATGACCAGCACCAGCCCCAAGGTGCCCGACGGGTAGTAACCCCAGCCGGCGCTATAGGGCCATGACGGCCAGGCGCCCAAGAGCAGAAGGAGCAGCACGATGATCAAAATGGTTCCAAGCATGGGCAAAATCCTTCCAGAACGGACAATCAATCTCTCACACAACTCTCCTGCGGAGGCGAAGGTTCCGTCTCGGGAATGCTTTGAATTTCAAGGCCAAACAACCGCTGCGAGGGCTCGCACCTTTACGATGCGGCGCAGCGAAAGCTGCTTACGGCGCGTTGTCAGGCCGCCAAAGCCGCCCTTATACTGAAGGCCATTTCTGGGGGAAAAGGATGTCTTTGATACCGGCTTCTGTGGTGGAGAAGAACTGGCGAGCGGCGCTTTCGCGTCTGGAAGCGGGGCGGTTGGAATTTACTGCGCCCAATGGCGAAGTCACGTTGGCCGGCGGAAAAAAGCCGGGACCCGAAGCGCGCTTTCATATCCAGGATTGGGATGTTCTGCGCCGCATCATGGCGCGCGGCGATATCGGACTGGGCGAGGAATTCATCGCCGGAACCTGGACCACCGACAATGTCGAAGCGCTGGTAAGCCTGTTCCTGCTCAATCTCGACCATCTGGACGATTTTTCCCATGGCAGCTTCCTCAACCGCCTGGGCTTTGTCATTCACAACGCGTTGGTCAGGCGCAACTCCATCGCGGGCTCGGCGCGCAACATCAAAGCCCATTATGATGTCGGCAACGACTTCTACTCGCTGTGGCTCGACAAGAGCATGACTTATTCTTCCGCGCTCTATCAGGGCGCCAAGATGCTCTATGAGGCGCAGCAGAACAAATATGACCGCATCTTGAGCAAATTCGACAAGCCGCATGCGAGCGTGCTGGAGATCGGTTGCGGCTGGGGCGGCTTTGCGGAACGGGCAGCGGACGCCCAGCACAATGTCACGGGCCTCACCATCTCTCCGTCGCAGCACAAATTCGCCACCGAGCGCATGGGCGGCCGCGCCGACATCAGGCTGGAGGATTACCGCAAATCCAAGGGCACCTTCGACCATATCGTTTCGATCGAAATGTTCGAGGCGGTGGGCGAGCATTATTGGCCGCAATATTTCGCTACCGTTGCGGAGCGGCTGAAACAGGGCGGCCGCGCCGTCATCCAGACCATCACAATTCGTGACGATCTGTTTGCCGAATATCGCAGCCGCAGCGATTTCATCCGGCACTATGTGTTCCCGGGCGGCATGCTGCCTTCGCTGGGACGCTTCAAGGAAGAGGCGGAGCGGGCGGGCCTGAAATTCGTGGACGCTTTCTCTTTCGGCAAAGACTATGCGCGCACCTTGCGCGAATGGTCGGAGCGCATGCAGGAGAAGAGCAGCGAGATCATGGCGCTTGGCCATGACCAGCGCTTCCTGCGCAATTGGCAATTCTATCTGGGCATCTGCGCCGCCGCCTTCAATGTGGAGCGCACCGACGTCGTGCAGGTAGAATTGGTCAACGCATAGCGCGACAAAAGTCCGTCAAGTCCTTTGCGGGCGCATTGCCGGTAGAAGCAAAAGAGACAGAAGAAACAGGGCGCCCAACAACAGCCAGGCTTCGTTGCACGCTTGCGTCAATGCCGCCCGCTGCACCATGGGTTCGATCAGCGCCTTCACCACAGGATCGACCGGCCCCATCGGACGTCCATGAAACAATTGTACCGGCAATCCTGCCAGCGCCGCGGCAGCAGGATCGCCGGCCTGAAGCCGGGTCACCAGATTGGCGACGTGGGTCGGCGTGCGTTCGGTCAGGATGGTGTCGATAGCGGCGATCCCGATGGCGCCGCCCAGATTGCGCATCAGATTGAAGAGGCCACTCGCCTCCGCCACCTCTTCTTGTGGCCAATAATCCAGGGCGAGACGCGTCGCGGGCAGAAGACAGAACATCACCGCCAATCCCCGCATGACCTGCGGCCAAAACAGGGCGTCATAGTCGCTGGTCATGGTGGTGAAGCCGTTGGCGATGAGGCCCAAACCGAACAGACCGAACCCCAAGGCTGTAAGAAGACGACCGTCGATCCGGGTTTCCGCCCAGGCGGCGAAAGGCGCGGTTAAGAGCTGAGCCACACCGAAGACCAGCAACACTTCGCCCACAGCCAGGGGTGTGTGGCCGCGCACCACGCCGAGAAAAAGCGATAGCAGATAGACCGAGCCGTAAAGGCCGAAGCCCAGGACAAAACTCAAGCCAGAGCCCAGCGCGAAGCCAAGATTGCGGAAGCGTCTGAGATGAACAAAGGGATGCGTCACCGAAAGCGCCCGATAGATCCCAAGCGCACAGCAAATCAGGCACAGAGCAGCCAACCCGAAAACAAACCCGCCGCGCCAGTGATGGCCCGGCGCGTCGTGCAGCAACCATTGCAGCCCCGCCAGAAAAACCGCGAACAGCAAAAGCGACAGCAGATCGAGCCTGCGCAGAAAGCCCAACTCGGCTGGCTCAACCTTCAGGCTTTGCAGCACGGTCAAGGCCACCGCCAGACCCGGCAGAATGTTGATCAGAAAAATCCAGTGCCACGACTTCGTCTCCGTCAGCCAGCCACCCAGAAGCGGACCCAAGGTGGGCGCCAGCAAGGCGGCGACGCCGGCCAAGGTCGTGGCCAACACATGATGCCGCTTTGGGATGAGCACGAAAACCGCGGTGAAAACCGACGGGATCAACATGCCGCCGAAGAAGCCCTGCACCACCCGGGCCGCAATCAGCATCTCGAAATTGATGGAAAGCGCGCAAACCCAACTGGCCGCGACAAAACCAAGCGTGGCGATGGCAAAGAGCACACGCAGGGTCAGCGCACGGGTCAGAATGCCGGTGAGCGGGATCGCCACCACTTCCGCCATCAGATAGGCGGTTTGGATCCATCCCAATTGGGAAAGCGGAATATGCAGCGCGCCCTGAATGGCAGTGAGCGAGGACGCCACCACCTGGATATCCAGCACCGCCATGAACATGCCCACGCACATTGCGGCGAAGCCCAACCACAGGCGCCCCGAGACCGGCTCCTGCGACTGCGCAATTGCGTCTGCCGCCATCGCTTCAGACCAGTTCGCGACGGGAATTCAACGCAAGGTTTTCCTCGCGAATGCGCCAGAACAGCATCGCCGCATTGGCGATGGAAAAGACGATTCCCACCAGGACTTCTCCGAAAGCTAGAGGCAAAGCTAGAATCTCGACCGCCACGATCAGATAATTGGGATGCCGCAGGAAACGGTAAGGCCCGGTTTTGATCAGAGGCGCACCCGGCAGAGAGACAATGCGCGTGGTCCAGTAAGGCCCCAGCGTGACAATCACCCAGGCGCGCGCCGCCTGCATCAGAACAAAAACACCAATCCAAATCCAATGGATGACAAGCGGCGCTGGCAGAAGCCACAGCACCGCCATCAACCAGGCCGCGTGCAAAAGCACGATATAGCGATAATGGTCGGCGCCGGTTTCCACCGCGCCTCGGGCTTTCAACCTTTGGGTGTTGCGATTGGCCAACACCAGCTCGCCAAAGCGCTGGAACACCACCAATCCGATGATGGCGTAGGCGATCCAGATCGCTTGTGCTTCAACCATTGGCATCCAGCATCAGGAAAGCGGCGGAAAATCCCGGTCCCAATGCCGTCAAAAGCGTGCTTTGCTTTTTCCGCATCACGTCCATCCGCTCCGCCACGAACAGCACCGTCACCGCCGACATATTGCCATAGTCGCGCAAGATCGCGCGGCTTTCTTGCAAGCCCCCGCGCGGCAATGCGAGCGCATCTTCCAGCGCATCCAGAACCTTGGCACCGCCGGGATGGCAGGCAAACCCGTCCACATCGGATAGCGCCAGGTCATTGCGGCTGAGAAATTCATCCAAAAGCGACTTGAAATCACTGGCCACAAGATCGGGAATATTTTTGGCGAAGCGCGCTTTCAGCCCGTTTTCCGCCATGTCCCAGCCCATCACATCCAAAGAATGCGGCCAGGTATATTCGCCGGCCACACCGATGGCGGGGCCTTCGCCCACCGTGGAAAGAATGGCGCCCGCGGCGCCATCGCCGAACAAGGCCGTGGCCACGATGTTGCTTTTGGACGTGTCATTCTTGCGGAAGGTGAGCGCACAAAGTTCGACCACCAGGAACAGCACCTTGCTGCCAGGCTTGGCCGCAGCCAAATCGGCGGCTCGCGCCAGCCCGATCACCCCGCCCGCGCAGCCCAGACCAAAGATGGGCAAGCGCCTGATGTCGCGCTTGAGGCCCATGCGCTCCACCAAAAGTGCATCCAGGCTGGGTGTGGCCACGCCCGTGGTCGAGACCGTGACGATCGCGTCGATATCCTCAAGTTCAAGTTCCGCATCCTTGAGAAGATCGCGTGTCACCGTCTCCAGCAAAGTCACGGCATTGGCGACATAAAGCTCGGTGCGGTCGAGCCAGCCATGCTCGCCCAGATACCATTCGATCGGCACGCAGGAATAACGGCGCGCGATGCCGGTATTCTCGAACACAGGCATCAATCGTGCGATGTCGCGCACTTTCGCGAACAGGCTTTGGGCGTAATTGGCGGCTTCGCTTTGGGCAATGACATGGGAAGGCACGGCCGTTTTCAGGGCCAGCAAGCGGGGGCGCATGGATCCTCGTTCACGCAGTCGGCAGCGTTTTTCTTATTGTTATGCCCCGCTCTTTCTTACGTGCGCGCGCGTGAGAACGCCAGCCAGCTTTCACGAAGCTTATGCAGGAACGGCGTAAAAAGGGCGCAAATGCGGCGTTTTGAACAATTTTGGCGCATTGAAAAGCCATACATGCACATGTAAATCTCGAAACATCAGGGGCCCGACTTAAGAGGAAAAGTTGATGTCGTATGGGAAAATTGCCGCCGTCTCTTTGATAGCGGTTGGCTTGCTGTCGAGCCAGGCTTTCGCCGATGGCGACGCCACCAAAGGCAAGGCGATCTTCGCGCGCTGCGCCATCTGCCACAATGTCGAAAAGGATGGCGGCAATGGCGTTGGCCCCAACCTGTTCGGCATCGCGGGCCGCAAGTCGGCGACGGCTGAAGGATTCAATTATTCCGGCGCCATGAAGGCCGCGAACCTCACCTGGACCGATGAGAATCTGGCCAAATATATCGCCGGCCCCGCCAAAATGGTTCCCGGCAACAAGATGGCGTTCGGCGGCATTGCCCAGAAGAGCCAGATCGCGGATGTGATCGCCTATCTGCATACCCTGAAATAGCTAGTCTGTGACGGAATGACGCAGTTCTTTATTGCTGCGCCGCAACAAAACTGACAAAGCTTCCGAACCCGGTACGTCCCGAACGTGCCGGGTTCGTTGACATAAGGCCGCTAGGCTGCCTACTTTTTGCGCCGCACAAGAGCGAGGGCGGCCCGCTCCCGGTCAAAGGTTTCGCAAAACCGCCCGTATGGGGATCCGATAACGCCATGAAGGTGCTGGTGCCCGTGAAACGGGTGATCGACTACAACGTGAAAGTCCGGGTCAAATCGGACCAGAGCGGCGTCGATCTCGCCAATGTCAAAATGTCCATGAATCCGTTCGACGAGATCGCCGTCGAGGAAGCCGTGCGCCTGAAGGAAAAAGGCAACGCCAGCGAAATCGTCGTCGTCTCCATCGGACTGCAGCAGGCCAGTGAAACTATCCGCACCGCGCTCGCCATGGGCGCCGACCGCGGCATCCTGGTGAAAAGTGATGGCGAGGTCGAACCGCTGGCCGTGGCCAAGATTTTGAAAGCGATCGTCGAAGCGGAAAAACCTGAACTGGTGATCACCGGCAAGCAGGCGATCGATGACGATTCCAACCAGACGGGCCAGATGCTGGCCGCGCTCCTGGGCTGGGGCCAGGGTACGTTCGCGCACAAGCTGGAACTCGCCGACGGCACCGCCAAAATCGAACGTGAGATCGATGGCGGCTTGCAGACGGTGGAGGTGAAACTGCCCGCCGTGATGACCACCGATCTTCGCTTGAACGAGCCGCGCTACGCCTCCTTGCCCAACATCATGAAGGCGAAGAAGAAGCCGATCGACGAGAAGACGCCCGCCGATTATGGCGTGGACGCCACGCCGCGCTTGAAAGTGCTGAAAGTCACCGAGCCGCCCAAGCGCGGCGCGGGTGTCAAGGTCAAGAGCGTGGCCGAGCTGTTGGACAAGCTAAGCGAAGCGGGTGTGCTCTGATGGCGTCCCTGGTCCTTGCCGAGCACAATAACAAAACGCTGAGCGATGCCACCGCCAAGACGGTGACGGCCGCCGCCGCCGTCTCCACGCCGGTGCATGTGCTGGTGGCGGGCGAGAATTGCGGCGCCGTGGCCAATGCCGCGGCCAAGCTTGCCGGCGTCGAGAAGGTGCTGGTTGCAGACGATCCGCTCTATGCCCATATGGTGGCGGAGACGATGGAGACGCTGCTTCTTTCGGTTGCTGACAAATATGACGCCATTCTGGCGCCTGCCACCACCTCCGGCAAGAACATCCTTCCCCGCCTTGCCGCCAAGCTGGACGTGCCGCAGATCTCTGAAATCCTGAAAGTGGTCAGCGCCGACACGTTCGAGCGCCCCATCTATGCCGGCAACGCCATTCAGACGGTGCAAGCGCCTTCGGGCAAGAAAGTCATCACCGTACGCTCCACCGCCTTCAAGGCAGCGGGCGAAGGCGGCAATGCCGGAATCGAGAAGATCGCCGCCGCCAATGATCCCGGCACCGCGAAATTCGCCGGCGAAGCGCTTTCCAAATCCGAGCGGCCGGAACTCACCTCCGCCAAGATCGTGATTTCGGGCGGGCGCGGCCTGGGCTCGGGGGAGAATTTCAAGCTGATCGAAAAAGTCGCCGATCGGCTTCATGCCGCGGTGGGCGCTAGCCGCGCTGCCGTGGACGCGGGTTATGTGCCCAACGATTATCAGGTGGGCCAGACCGGCAAAGTGGTGGCGCCCGATCTCTATCTGGCGGTGGGCATTTCCGGCGCAATCCAGCATCTCGCCGGCATGAAGGATTCCAAGGTCATCGCCGCCGTCAACAAGGACGAAGAAGCGCCCATCTTCCAGATCGCCGACTACGGCCTGGTGGCAGATTTGTTCCAGGCGCTCCCGGAAATGGATCAAGAATTGGCCAAACGCGGCCGCTAACGCAAAGGCAATATCATGAGTGTTCAACGCATCGGCGTGATTGGTGCTGGCCAGATGGGCACGGGCATCGCCCATGTCCTTTCCCTTGCCGGATATGACGTGGTCCTGGACGATCTCAACAAGGACGCGCTCAGCAAGGCGCTGGGGAAAATCGAAAAAAACATGCAACGTCAGGTCGCAAAAGGCATCATCGCCGAAGATGTGGTCAAGCCGGCGCTGGCCCGCATCCGCACCACCCAATCCATGGAAGACCTCAAGGATCGGGAATTGGTGATCGAGGCCGCCACCGAAGATGAAGCGGTCAAGAAGAAGCTGTTCCAGGAGCTTTGCCCCAGGCTGTCGCCTACCGCGATGATCGCCACCAACACCTCGTCCATCTCCGTGACGCGGCTGGCGGCCTCCACCGATCGGCCGGAGCGCTTTATCGGCCTGCATTTCATGAATCCGGTGCCGGTGATGCAGCTGGTGGAAGTGATCCGCGGTATCGCCACCGATGACGTGACGTTCCAGGCGGCGCTCGACATCGTCAAGCATGTGGGCAAGACCGCGGCCTACGCGGAAGATTTCCCCGCCTTCATCGTCAACCGCATTCTGCTGCCGATGATCAACGAGGCGGTCTATACGCTCTATGAAGGCGTGGGCAATGTGGACGCCATCGACACCGCCATGCGCCTTGGCGCCAATCACCCCATGGGGCCGCTGCAGTTGGCCGACTTCATCGGCCTCGATACCTGCCTGGCAGTGATGCAGGTTCTGTACGAAGGCCTGGCGGATTCAAAATACCGCCCCTGCCCGCTCTTGGTGAAATATGTCGAAGCGGGATGGCTCGGTCAGAAAACCGGCCGTGGCTTCTACGATTACCGCGGCGAGCACCCCGTGCCGACAAGATAAAGGCGCGGTTCTTTGTCCAATGGCGTTGTCGCGCGTGCTCACGTGCTAGTCGCACGCTCCGCGCGGTTGCCTAGCGCCAGCGTAGTGGCAACCCTAGCCATTGGCCAAAATTCCTCGCGCCAAGACCGCGCTTCAGACTAGCTGCTCGCCAGGTTCTTGAAGTAGGCGACGAAGGCCGGCGAACTCCACTCCGCCGGCCCTTGTGCTTTGGCGACCTCCTTGCCGCTGGGATCAATCAGCACGGTGGTGGGCAGGCCATAGGCGCCGAAGGCGTGCAGCAGCGCCAGTTCGGTATCGACGTTCACGCCCAGCGATTCCGCCTTATGGTCCTTGAGGAAGGCCTCTGCCTTTTGCGGTGTGTCGTGGCCCACATCCACCGCCAGCACCTTGATGCCTGGCACTGCCGCCTGCAGCTTCACCAGGGATGGCAGCTCCTGTACGCAAGGCGCGCACCAGGTGGCCCAGAGATTGACCAGCACATAACGGCCCTTGAAATCCCCGATGCTGTGCTTGCCGCCCTTGGCGTCCACGAAGGTTGCTTTTGGCACCGGCGGCGCCTTGCTTTCGGCCTCCAAAGGCGCCGGCATGGCGGGCTTTGCGTGACCCGCCCCGATCCCATATAGAACGCCACAGATCATTAGGACGGCCATCAGGATTGCGGCGGTCAAAAAGCGGCTTTTCTGCATGAGGCCTCGGGCAAGATGCGGCGATGACGGCGAACAAAATGTGGGGCGGACGGTTCGAAACCGGACCCGCCGAGATCATGCGGGAGATTACCCCGTCTATCGGTTTCGACAAGCGCCTGGCGGGCGAGGACCTGGCTGGTTCCAAGGCGCATGTGCGCATGCTGGCGCAGGAAGGCATCGTGTCGCGCGAAGACGCCACCCAGATCCTGAAAGGTTTGGACCAGGTCGAGCAGGAAATTGCGGACGGGAAATTCACCTTCAAGCGCGAGTTGGAAGACATCCACCTCAACATCGAAGCGCGGCTGGCCGAGATCATCGGTCCGGTGGCCGGACGGCTGCACACCGCACGCTCCCGCAACGACCAGGTGGTGACGGATTTTCGCCTCTGGGTGCGCGCCGCCTGCGAGCGCGCCGATCATGGCCTTGCCGAACTGAGCCGCGCCCTGCTGAAGCAGGCGGAGACGCATGCCGCCAGCATCATGCCGGGCTATACCCATATGCAGCCGGCGCAGCCTGTCACCTTCGGCCATCACCTGATGGCGTATGTGGAAATGTTCGGGCGCGATCGCGGCCGCTTCGAGGATGCCAGGAAGCGCCTGAATGAATCGCCTTTGGGCGCCGCCGCGCTGGCAGGCACCTCGTTTCCCATCGACCGCGACGTGACCGCAAAGACGCTGGGTTTCGCTCGCCCCATGCGCAATTCCATGGACGCCATCTCGGCGCGCGATTTCGCGCTGGAATATCTGGCGGCGGCCGCCATCTGCGCCGTCAATCTGTCGCGGCTGGCCGGCGAATTGGTGCAATGGTCGATGCCCGCTTTCGGCTTTGTGAAATTGTCGGACGCGTTCACCACCGGCTCCTCCATCATGCCGCAGAAGCGCAATCCCGATGCGGCCGAGCTGATCCGGGGCAAGACGGGCCGGGTGCTGGGCGATTTCGTCTCGGTCGCGGCCATGGTCAAAGGCCTGATGCTGACTTTCAATTCCGACATGCAGGAGGACAAGGAGCGCGTGTTCGACGCTGCCGACACGGTCGAACTGTCCTTGGCCGCCATGGCGGCAATGGTTGCCGACCTTACCGCCGATACGGCGAAGATGCGCGCCGCCGCCGAACCGGGCTTCACCACCGCCACCGATCTGGCGGATTGGGTGGTGCGGGTCTTGAAGAAACCATTCCGTGAGGCGCATCACATTTCCGGCAGCATCGTCAAGCGCGCCGAGGAATTGGGCGTCACGCTCGACAAGCTGCCACTGGCCGAAATGCAGAAGATTGATCCCGCCATCACCGACGCCGTGTTCGGTGTTCTGTCGCTGGAAGCATCGGTCAAATCCCGCATGAGCTTCGGTGGCACCGCGCCGGATCGCGTCAGGGAGCAGATTCACTTCTGGCGCGAGAAATTGAAATGAAGAAGTTATTTTCCATGGTCGCACGGCCGGACGGGGTTGATAGCGACAGCGTATCAACGCTGCGCACTTTCCCTGGCCGATGCTCCGTTTGGAGGGAGAAGTTAAAATGAAAAAGCTTTTCCTCATCGCACTGCTGTCGCTGATGGCCGCGTCCTGCGGCGTCAAGAACGAATTGACCAAGCCCGACGGCAATGCCACGCCCAAAAACCAGCCCGATCCCTCGCGTCCGCCCAATCCCATCGGCCGCTAGACTCCACGAGCACCGCCACGATGAATTTCTTCTCTTACAAGAACGGCATTCTGTCGGCCGAAGAGGTGGCGCTTGACCATCTGGCGGAAGAAGTCGGTACGCCATTTTATTGCTATTCCAGCGCCACGCTTGAGCGTCACTACAAGATCTTCAGCGGCGCTTTACCGAAAGACTCGTTGATCGCCTTTTCGGTGAAGGCCAATGGCAATCTGGCGGTGCTGAAAACCTTGGCGAAGATGGGCGCCGGCGCCGATGTGGTGTCCGCCGGTGAATTGAAGAAAGCCCGCGCCGCCGGCATTGTCGCCGACAAGATCGTGTTTTCCGGCGTCGGCAAGACGGTCGATGAGATGCGTCTGGCCCTGGCGGAGGGCATTTATCAATTCAATGTCGAAAGCGAGCCGGAACTGGAAGCGCTGAACGGCGTGGCGCTGGCGATGGGCAAGCGCGCGCCCGTGACCTTGCGCATCAATCCGGACGTGGACGCCAAGACCCACGCCAAGATCACCACCGGCACGTCGGAAACCAAATTCGGCATTCCCTTCGCCCATGCGCGCGAAGCCTACAAACTGGCAGCGAGCCTCAAGGGCATCGCCATCGTCGGTATCGATGTCCATATCGGCAGCCAGATCACCGATCTGGAGCCGTTCGAGGCTGCTTTCCGGCGGGTGCGCGAACTGACCCTTATCCTGCGCTCCGATGGTCATCCGATCACGCGGCTCGATCTGGGCGGTGGCTTGGGCGTGCCCTATATCGAGAACAATCAGCACCCCCCGGATCCTGCCGCTTATGGCGCCATGGTCACCAAAGTGACCGCGGGTCTCGATTGCCGCCTGATCTTCGAGCCTGGTCGCCTGATTGCCGCCAATGCGGGTCTTCTGGTCACGCGCGTCATTTATGCAAAACGGGGCGAAGCCAAGACCTTTCTGATCGTGGACGCCGGTATGAACGACCTGATCCGGCCCGCGCTTTATGACTCCCATCACGAGATTGTGCCTTTGCGGGAACCCGAGGTCGGTGGAGAACGCGTTAAATATGACGTGGTGGGCCCGGTCTGTGAAACTTCCGATCTTTTCGCGGCCGCGCGATCCCTGCCGCCGCTGAAATCTGGCGATCTTGTGGCGATCCAGTCGGCAGGCGCATACGGCGCGGTGATGTCTTCGTCGTATAATGCGCGGCCGCCCGCGCCTGAGGTCTTGGTCAAGGGCGCGGAATGGAGCATTGTTCGTGTCCGACGGACCCATGAGCAGCTCATCGCAGAAGACCATATCCCCGGCTGGTTGGCCGGCTGACATTGCAACCCGCGGCGGTGCGCGTTTGCGGCGTCGCCTGTCCTGGGCGCGCTTCGCCCTGTTCGTTGAGCGGGCTGTGCCGGCGCTGTGGCCCGCCATCGGCATCATGGGCCTTTATTTTGCGCTGGCTCTGTCCGGGCTTTTCACCGTCACGCCCTGGCTGATCCAGTCCCTGATCCTGGCCGCCGCCATCACGGCAATGGGCCTGGCGCTGGACAATGGCTTTCGCGATTTCCGCATGCCGACACCGCAGGACGCCGCGCGCCGGGTGGAACGCGACAACAAGCTTCTCCATCGCCCGATTTCCGAAGGCGACGACCTTTTGCTGGCCGGGAGCAACGATCCGGTGGCGCAGGAATTGTGGGCACAGCATCGCGCTCGCGCCTTGCCTGACAATCTTCGCTTCGCCTGGCCTGATCCCGATATCGATGCGCGCGACCCGCGCCGTCTGCACATTATTCTGCTGGTTCTGTTGACGGCGAGCCTGATCGCGGCGGGGAGCGATTGGCGGGCGCGGTTGACCGGCGCGTTCGACAGCGGCGCGGCCCGCGGCGTCAGCCTGGATGCCTGGGTGGACCCGCCGCCCTATACCGGCATCGCGCCCATCTATCTGCCGGCGGGCGAACGTCGCGTTGTGGTTGTTCCTGCGGGTTCGGTGCTCAATCTCAGAGTGCATGGCGCGGCCCACGCACCCGGCGTAAGTTTGGGCGATCTCAATCCGCCCCGGTTCTCAGGCGTGTCGGGCGAATATGCCACCACCGCCAAGCTCAGCCATGACGGTCATGTGCGGGTGCAGGCTAGCGGTCATCGCATCGGGTCCTGGAATCTCCACGTCATTCCGGACCATGTGCCGCAAATCGCCTTTACCTCGCCGCCAACGGCCACAGAGCGTGATGCCGTCAAATTCTCGTTCAAGGCCAGCGACGATTATGCCGTGACCTCCGCCAAGGTGGTGATACGGCCGCATGGCAAGCCGGGCGCGCCAATCACGGTTGATCTGCCGCTGGCGCCCGCCAAAAGCGTGGCGCAGTCCACCTATTCCGATCTCACCGGGCACCCTTATGCGGGCCTGATGGTGGATGCCCATCTGGAAGCGCGAGACGGCGCCGGCCAGTTGGGTGTCAGCAAAACCATCACCTTCCGCCTGCCGGAGCGGGTCTTCACCGATCCTTTGGCGCGCGCCCTGATCGAACAGCGGCAGGCGCTCGCCACCAGCGACAATCGTGAAAGCCGTCGTCCCATCGTGGAAATGCTGAACGCGCTCACCATTGCGCCGGAAAAATTCTATGCCGGTCAGGCCGGCGTCTATGCGGCCATCCGCGCCGCTTATTGGGGCGTGCGTTCGATCAAATCGGGCAGCGATGTCCAGCATGTGGAAGACCTGCTCTGGCAAACCGCCATGGCGATCGAGCAGAAAGGCATGCTCACCGCCGCTAACAATCTGAGAGAGTTGCAAGCTCTGATCACCGCTGCCATGGCCGCTCATGCGCCCCAGCAGGTGATCGACCAGCTGCTGCAGCGCTACAATCAGGCCATGCAGCGCTATCTGAGCGCGCTGGCGCAGAATTCCCAGAATGGGGGCAAACAGCAGCAGCCGGATGATCCCAACGCCAAGACGCTGGGCTTTGACGATTTGCAGAAGCTGATGCAAGCGATCCAGCAATTGTCGCAAAGCGGCAACCGCGAGCAGGCGGCGCAGATGTTGGCGGCATTGCAGAATATGCTGGAGAACATGCGCATCTCGCGCCAGGCGAACGGCCAGGGCGGCGGCAACCAGCAGAATTCCGAACTCAATCGCGCCATTCAGGAATATGGCGATCTGATGGGCCAGCAGCGCGCCTTGATGGACAAGACGCTGCGCCAGCAACAGGGCAAGGGCGATCCCAAGGATGGCGGCGCGCAAGGCCTCGCCCGCCAGCAGCAGGACTTGCACAAGAAATTGGATGAAGCACAGCAGCGGCTTGGCCCCAAGATGGGCAAGGGCCTGGGCAAAGCCGGTCAGGCGATGGATCAGGCGGAGAAATCCTTGGGCGGCAAGGATCTGATGAATGCGCGCAATGCGCAGGAAAATGCGCTCTCCGAGATGCGCCAGGGCGCCGACGAACTCGCCAAGGAAATGCAGAACGGCAAATATGGCCAGAATAACGGCCAGGAAGATCCATTGGGCCGCGGTCAGACCGGACCTGGTCCGGGCATCAAGCTTCCGGACGCCAATGACTTGGCGCGAGCCCGCGACATTCTACAGGAACTGCGCCGGCGCGCCGGCGAACGTGGCCGTCCGCCGCAAGAGTTGGATTATATCGACCGGCTGCTGCGGGAGTTCTAACGGAGCGTCGGGCCCGCGAAGTGCGGTGAGTAGCGACAGCGTGCGAACGTTCGCGTCAGCCTGCGCGACCAATATAAGGCAGCGAGCGATATCGCCCGGCATCGTCCATGCCATACCCGATCACAAAATCATTCCCGATGTCGAATCCGACATGGTCGGCCTTGGCCACCGCATCGGGCCGCCTTTTGTCCAGCACCACCGCCACCCGCACGCTGGCCGCGCCCGCCGCTTCAATCAGCGATATGGCTTTGTTGATGGTGCGCCCGGCGTCCAGCACACCGTCGATCACCAGCACGTGCCGTCCCGCGATCTGCTCGGATGGACCCGCGATCATCGAGATCGCGCTCGCCACCCGCTTGTCGCCGTAGGACCTCAGCCACAGCATCTCGATGTCCAGATTGACGCCTTCCCGCGCCAGCGCCCGCACCAGATCGGCGGCAAACACAAAACCGCCCACCAGGATCGGCATGGCGATGTCGGGCTTTCTGGGAAGGGCCGCGATCTCGCGCGCAAGGCCTTGCACGCGGGCCGCGATGTCTTCGGCGCTGATGAGGACGGCGATCCCGGATGCGTCAGCCATTGGGTACAAAACGCACTTCCAGATGCCGGGCAGCGGCCGGCGGGCTGGAAAGCCTGGTCAGGAATGGCGAGGACTGGCCCGGCTTCAAGGTCTGCACATTGGGCGTGAAGCTCCAATGATAAAGTTCGTGGTTGTCGGCATCGCTCAAGGTCACCCGCACATTTTGCGGTACCGGCAATTCACGGCTGCCGGAATTGACGATGTTGCCGGTGACGGCCAACACCAACTGGCCGTCTTCATTCTCGCGGCGGTAATCGACACGCGCGAAATCGATGCCATGTGCGTTCACTTTCAATCCCAGGCTGGCATAGACGCCGGCCGATTGCGGCCAGATCATCGAGATTTCCTGGCGATAGCGCACCAGCGAGTAGCCGATGGCCAGGATCACCAGAATCAATCCCACCCAGCCCGCCACCACGGCCACCATGGCACCGCGCGGGGTGGGCTCCGGCTCGGTGACGGCGGCCGGCGCGAAGGCGCGCGTGCGTGACGGGCTTGGCTCGGCCGGGTGCACCGGCTCTTCTTCGGCCTTTATCACCAATTCCGGCTCGGGGGCGGGTGCGGGTCCCGCCTGGTGCCAGATGTGACCGCATTTGGCGCACCGGACCTGACGGCCCTGGGGCGGAAATTTCGCCTCATCGACCTGATAACGCGTGTCGCAGGAAGGACAGGTGAGGATCATGCGGCTTGACGGACGTTTCGCCGCGAAAATACGGGCCGCGCCGGATGACCGCAAGGCATGGCCCACGCTATGGTCCAAATCATGGTTCGCTTCGAAAATGTCGGCATGCGGTACGGTTCCGGGCCGGAAGTGTTGCGCGATGTCACCTTCGAATTGGAAGGCGGCTCCTTCACTTTCCTGACGGGGCTGTCAGGGGCGGGTAAGACTACGCTCTTGAAGTTAATTTATCTGGCAGAGCCGCCGTCCCGCGGTCTCATCAGCTTGTTCGGGCAGGAATTGGCCACCGCCAGGCGCCAGGATTTGCCGCCGCTGCGCCGCCGGATCGGCGTGGTGTTTCAGGATTTCCGCCTGCTCGATCACCTCTCCGTCTATGACAATGTCGCCCTTCCTTTGAGGCTCGCCGGGCGGCGCGACCAGGATTACGCCCATGACGTGCGGGAGCTGCTGTCCTGGGTGGGGCTGGGCGACCGGATGCAGGCAAAGCCGCCTACCCTGTCGGGCGGCGAGCAGCAGCGGGTCGCCATCGCCCGCGCCGTGGTCGCAAGGCCCGATCTTCTGATCGCCGACGAGCCCACCGGCAATGTCGATCCCGAGATGGGCGCCCGTCTGGTCCGGCTGATCGCGGAACTGAACCGGTTGGGTACCACGGTTCTGATCGCCACCCATGACCGCGCCCTGGTCGAAGCCACCCGCGGCCGCGAGATGCGGCTGGTGGATGGGCGGCTGGTGGAATTGCGTACGCCCGTGAGCATGACGTCATGAGAGACAAAAAACCCATCATGCCCCGCGACCAAGGGGCGGCACCGCTGGATTTCGTCATTGCGGTGATGGCCTTTCTGGCGGCGCTCGCGCTGGGCGCCTCCCTGATCGCCGACCGCGCCACCGAAAGCTGGAGCCATGGTTTGGCCGAGAAGCTGACGGTGCAGGTGGTGCCGCCGGATTCGGGAAATGCCAAAGAGGCGCTGGAACGGGAGACCAACGCCGCACTGGCCATCTTGCGGTCCACGCCCGGAATTGCCCATGCAGAGCCTTTATCGGAGGCCGATCTGGACGCGCTGGTGGCGCCCTGGGTGGGAGAGAATGGTTTGACCGCCGATATTCCCCTGCCCCGGCTGATCGATGCGTCGATTACGCCCGGAGCCGATGTCGATGTCGCCAAATTGACGGAAGCGCTGAAACAGGCGGCGCCACACGCCAATCTGGACGATCATAGCCGCTGGATGAAGCGGCTTTCCGCCGTCGCCAACACGGTGCGTTATTCCGCCTACGGAATATTGCTTCTGATCGCGGGCGCAACCGCGGCGGCGGTGTCCTTCGCCACACGGGCCGGACTGGAAGCCCATCATGAGATGGTGGCGTTGCTGCACCAGATGGGCGCGCGCGCCACCTTCATCGCGCGGACCGTGGAGCGGCATTATCTGGTTTCCGCCTTTGTCGCCGCCCTGCTGGGGGCGCTTTCGGCCATGCTGCTGTTCTTGAGCATAAGCGGGCTGGAGCAGTTCGGGGTCGAGGCGGTGCCATTTCTGCCGCCGCTATCCTTGTCCTTGCGGGAATTGCTTTGGCTGCTGCTGGTCCCGGCGGTGACGGCGCTGATCGCCTGGGCGACGGCACGGGCTTCGGTTCTTTCTGTCGTGCGCGCCATCTACTAACATCGCGCGATGATCCGCGGCTTCTTCACGGCGACGGTTGTGGTGGCGCTGGCCTATGGGGCTGGCTTTGTGCTGTTCGTTTCGCTGTTGCCCCAAACGCCGCGCGAAGTGCCCAAGGCCGATGGTATCGTGGTTCTGACCGGCGGCGGCACCCGGCTTGACCGTGCCGAAGCCCTGTTCGAGCGCGGCGTGGGCAAAAGGCTTCTGATCAGCGGGGTCGATCAGGCCACCACCAAGGAAACCTTGAAGCACCTCGTCCATGGCGGGCCACGGTTCGATTGCTGCGCCGATGTGGGCTATGCGGCGGAAGACACGCGCGGCAATGCGCTGGAAACCAAGGCCTGGACCGAGGCGCATGATTTTCGCCGCCTGCTTCTGGTCACGGCCCGCTATCACATGCCGCGTTCCTTGCAGGAATTTTCCAGCGCCATGCCGGATGTGACGTTCCTGCCCTATCCGGTGGAACAGGGCCGCATCGATCTGGCCGGCTGGTGGCGTTATCCCAACACCGTGCTGCTGCTGCATCGAGAATATGTGAAATATCTCGCCAGCCTGGTCACCACCAACATGGCGCGGACATGACCGCAATCCGTTCGGCTTTGTTCATGGCGTGGTTCTTGGCTTTGACGGCGGTGATGGCGATCCTCTTCCTGCCGCTGCTCGCCTGTCCCCGCAAAGCCACGGTGGAGATGGCGCGGTTCTGGGCGCGGGCCACGCTGGGGGGCCTTCGCGTGCTGGCCGGCGTGAATGAACGCCGGATCGGCGACGTGCCCAAGGGTGGCGTGCTGGTCGCGTCCAAGCATATGAGCATGTGGGACACGCTGGCGCTCTACCTGGCGCTGGACGATCCCGGCATCGTGCTCAAGCGTGAATTGCTGCGCATTCCCTTTTACGGTTGGTATCTTGGCAAGGCCGCCGCCATTCCCATCGACCGCAGCGCCAAAGCGGACGCGCTTCGCCGCATGACCCACGCTGCCCAGCGCGTGCTGGCGGAGGGCCGGCCGATCCTGATTTTTCCGGAAGGTACCCGGAAAAAGCCGGGCATGCCGCCCGACTACAAGCCCGGCGTGGCCGGCCTCTACAGTCTTCTTGGCGTGACCTGCGTGCCGGTGGCGCTGGATTCCGGCCGCTATTGGCAAGGCTTCTTCAAATATCCCGGCACCATCAGCCTTCAATTCTTGGAGCCGGTGCCGCCGGGCTTGAAGCGGGCGGCCTTCATGCGCGAACTTGAGACCCGTATCGAAAGCGCCACCGACCGGTTGTTGAAGACATGAGCGCGAAGCTGAAGCAGAGGCGGCGATGAAAAAGCGCCCCGCTCCCGCGCCAGGCAAATCCTGCGGCGACTGCCACGCCTGTTGCGTCGAGCTGATCATCGACACGCCGGAGCTTCAGAAAAAAGCCCAGATTCCGTGCGAGCATCTCAAGGGCGGGCGCTGCGGCATCTATGCCAAGCGTTTCAAGATCTGCCACGAGTTCCTCTGCGGTTATCTGCTTTTCCCCGAACTGGACGAAGGCTGGCGGCCCGACAAGAGCGGCATCCTGGTGCTGCAAGTGCCGCAGGTGAGCCTGCCTCAGGCGTACCAGGAAGCAGGCCATGGCATTCAGCTTCTGGTCACCGGCGGCGAGGCGGCGATCCTGAGGCCGGGCTTTGCGGAATATGTCTTCCGATTGGTTTTTGGGCGGGTCGGCGTCTATCTGACAGCGATGATTCCCCGCGCCATGCTCAACCAATATCTGGAGCCCTTCGTCGAAGCCGGGGACGTGGAAGGGATGCGGCGCAGCCTGCTTCACGTCTACCGTCTGCTGACCGCCAGCGGAAAAAAGCAGGGATTTCTGAGGCTTCTGCCGCATCTTTATGGGCTGGAAATCGAGAAGCTCAAGGCGCGCTTAAAACATAAGCTAAAACATTAGGTTAGCGCCGTTTTGGGGGCTGGAAAAACAGCCCCGGAACGCCATATTAAGCGCTGTTCCGCGTGACGGTGGCGGAACGCGAGCGGATATGATTGGTAGTGCTTTCATGAGTGAAATTTCCCCCCAGATTTGGGACATGAAATACCGCTTCAAAGCGGCGGACGGCACACCCATCGACCGGGATGTGGCGGACAGTTGGACGCGCGTGGCCGCCAGCCTGGCCTTGGCGGAAGCGCCGGAGCGGCGCATCGGCATGGCGCAATCTTTCGCCGCCGCGCTCAAGGATTACAAATTCCTGCCTGCCGGGCGGATCCTGGCGGGGGCGGGCACCGAGCGCACCGTGACGCTCTTCAATTGCTTCGTAATGGGCACCATCCCCGATTCGATGGACGGGATTTTCCTGTCGCTGCGCGAAGCGGCGCTGACGCTGCAGCAGGGCGGCGGCATCGGCTACGACTTTTCCACCTTGCGGCCCAAAGGCTCGCCGGTGGCCGGCGTGGGCGCGGACGCTTCGGGTCCCGTTTCCTTCATGGAAGTGTGGGATGCGATGTGCCGCACCATCATGAGCGCGGGCTCGCGCCGGGGCGCCATGATGGCGACTTTGGCATGCGATCACCCCGACATCGAAACCTTTATCGACGCCAAGCGCACAAACGGCCGACTTTCCAATTTCAATCTGTCGGTGCTGGTGACCGATGCCTTCATGCGGGCTGTGGCGGACGATCGCGACTGGACCTTGCAGTTCCAAGGCCGGGCCTATCGCACCTTGAAGGCGCGAAGCCTTTGGGACCGCATCATGCGCTCGACCTATGACTATGCCGAGCCGGGCGTGATCTTCATCGACCGCATAAATGAAGAGAATAATCTCTCCTATTGCGAGACCATCTCCGCCACCAATCCGTGCGGCGAGCAGCCGCTGCCACCCTATGGCGCTTGCCTCTTAGGCTCCATCAATCTCGCCAAGCTGGTGCGCAATCCGTTCGAGGAAAACGCCCATCTCAATCTCAACGGCCTGGCCGATCTCACTACCACCGCTATCCGCATGTTGGACAACGCCATCGACGTGTCGCGCTTTCCTCTGGAGGCGCAGCGGCAGGAAGCCTTGGCCAAGCGGCGCATCGGGCTTGGCGTCACGGGTCTCGCCGACGCCTTGATCTTCTGCCGCACCCGTTATGGCTCGCCGGAAAGCGTGGCGTTGATCCAAAGCTGGCTTTCGACCATGCGCACCGCCGCCTATCGCGCCTCGATCGAATTGGCGCGGGAAAAAGGTGCCTTCCCGTTGTTCGACGCCACCGAATATCTCACTCGCCCGCATATCCAGGCGTTACCCGACGATGTGCGCGCCCGGCTGGCGCAGCACGGCATTCGCAACGCGCTCCTCACCTCCATCGCGCCCACCGGCACGATCTCGCTGCTGGCCGGCAATGTCTCCAGCGGCATCGAACCCATCTTCGCCTTCAGCTATACGCGCAAGGTGCTCCAGGCGGACGGCAGCAAGAAAGAAGAAGTAGTGGAAGATTACGTCGTGCGGGCCTTCCATGACCGCTTCGGGCGCGACGCCGCCCTGCCGGATTATTTCGTTACCGCCCAGACCTTGAGGCCGGAGGATCATCTGGCGGTGCAGGCGGCGGCGCAGCCTTTCATCGACAGTGCCATCTCCAAGACCATCAATGTGCCGGCTTCGATCTCCTTCGAAGATTTCAAGCACGTCTATCTCGACGCCTATACCCAAGGCTGCAAAGGCTGCACCACCTATCGCCCCAACGATGTGACCGGCGCGGTCCTGTCGGTGGAGGAGCCCAAGGACGCCATTCCCGTGGAAGCCATCATCGCGCAGGGCGGCGATGAACCGGAACTGCCGCTGCCGCCGCCCGAGCCCAAGGAGCGCGGCGCCGTGGTCTATATGACCAAGCCGCTTGATCGGCCGGATTCGCTTCTGGGCCGCACCTACAAGATCAAATGGCTGGAAAGCGATCACGCCTTCTACATCACCATCAATGATGTGGAGCGCGACGGACGCCGGCGGCCGTTCGAAATCTTCATCAATTCCAAGAATATGGAAGCCTATGCCTGGGCCCTGGCACTGACCCGCATGATCTCGGCGGTGTTCAGGCGCGGCGGCGATGTCTCTTTCGTGGTGGACGAATTGAAAGCGATCTTCGATCCGCGCGGCGGCCAATGGATGAGCGGCCGTTACGTGCCTTCGCTTCTGGCGGCAATCGGTGAAGTGATCGAGCGCCATATGGTGGAGATCGGCTTCCTGGGGCTGCGCGCCGCGCCGCCGTTGGCGCCACCGGCGGACCGAATGCCGCGCGAAGGCGCACCGGCGCGTTTCTGTCCGCGTTGCGGCGAAGCCAGTTTTGTGAAAATCGAAGGCTGCGATTCGTGCCTGTCTTGTGGTTATTCCAAGTGCGGCTAGTTATTTGAAATGAGTTACTCCAGCCGTTTCTGGCTCTATGCGCCGCTGGCGCTGTTTCTTGGCCTGGCCATATGGGCGATGACTCATTGGTGGCTGGCCGCCAAGGATATGGACCAGAAGCTGACCGCCCTGAACGGGCATCAGGCGATTCCCGGCGTCCGGGTTTCCTGGGACAAGCAGACCATCTCGGGCTTTCCGTTCCGTCTGGATGTGGTGTTCGAGAATCTGTCGGTGCGGGCGGAAGCGCCGCGGGGGCTTATCATTTGGCATAGCGATCACTTTGCGCTGCATGCCCTCACCTATGGCCGCACCCAAGATGTGTTCGAAGCCGCGGGACAACAGACGCTGACCTGGACCGACGCGGATCGGGCGCCCCATCAAATCACCTTCCTGCCCGCCACTCTACGCGCCAGTGTGATCGAAGACGCGCGTGGCGTAAGCCGCTTCGATCTCGATATCTTGGATGCCGGCGGCAAAGGCACGGACGGTTCTGGTTTCGCCATCGGCCGCGCCCAGTTTCACATGCGGCGCGATCCCAAGGCCGACGCGCTGGACCTGATGCTGAGAGCCGTGGAAGCGAAATGGCCTACGCCTTTCGGAGATCACATCCGTACACTGGAAATCTACGCCCAAGTCACACAGGGCAAGGCTTTCACGCGCCTTCTGGCGGGCAAGACCGGCTGGATGGACGCACTGATGGCCTGGCGGCATGACGGCGGCAAGATCGTCACTGACAAAGCCAACATTCAATCCAGCGCCCTGACCACGCAGAGTGCCGGTCCTGAATTGGAGCAGGGTCTGCGGGCGCTGCTGTTCCCGCTCTACTAGGATTCTTTTTGGTCGCGCGTCCCGGGCGCGGATGCGCCCGATTGTTCAATGGCGCCTCTGGCGCCGCTCGCAAAGCCGATCGCATGCCTGCGGCATGCTCTCACTTTTGCTGGCCGTCGCTCCGGTCTCTACCGAAATTCGGCTCCGCGGAATCTTGGCCGATATCCACGATGGAGCGGCGGATGGCACGGGTGCGGGTGAAGAGATCGAACAGCGCTTGGCCATTGCCGTCACGCACCGCCCGCTGCAGCAGGCTTAGATCCTCATTGAACCGACCCAGCACTTCCAGCACCGCCTCGCGATTGTTGAGAAAGACGTCGCGCCACATGATGGGATCGGAAGCGGCGATGCGGGTGAAATCGCGAAAACCGCCGGCGGAAAATTTGATCACTTCCGTCTCGGCGACCTTTTCCAGATCGTGCGCCGTGCCCACGATGTTGTAGGCGATCAGATGCGGCACATGGCTGGTCATGGCCAGCACCAGATCGTGATGACCCGCCTCCATCACTTCGACCTGGCTGCCGCAGCCTTCCCAGAAGCGCTTCAATTTTTCCACTGCTGCGGGCTCGGCGCCGGTGGGCGGCGTGATGATGCACCAGCGATGATCGAACAAGCTTGAGAAACCGGCATCGGGGCCAGACTGTTCGGTGCCGGCGATGGGATGGGCCGGCAGGAAATGCACGCCCTTGGGCACGAAGGGCGAAACATCCTTCAGAACCGCGCTTTTGACCGACCCCACATCGGACAGGATCGCGCCCGGCGCAAGATTGGGCGCGATGGCGGCAGCGAGTTCCTTGTAGCTCCCGACCGGCGAACACAGGATTACCAGATCGGCACCCTTCGCCACATCGGCGGCAGTGGGCGCGATAGCTGCCAGCTCCAATTCGGCGGCGCGCTTGCGCACCGCTTCGCTCACATCATAGCCAGCGATGGTCTCAGCCAGACGTTCCCGCTTGGCAGCATGGGCCAGAGAGGAGCCGATCAGGCCCAGGCCGATCAGGGCGATACGTTCGAACATCAGCGCCCCATGAACTCGCGCAAAGCGGTGACCACGCGCTGATTGTCTTCGTCGCGGCCGATGGTGAGGCGCAAGGCGTCGGGCAAGCCGTAATTGCCCACGGCGCGCAGGATCAGACCACGGCTGGAGAGAAAGGCATCGGCTTTTTTGGCATCGCCCTTGGGAAATTGGATCAGAATGAAATTCGTCACACTTTCGTTGACGGTGAGGCCCAGCTTGCGAATCTCGTCGGTGAGCCAGCTTTTCCATTTCTCGTTATGAGCGACGGAGCGCTCGAGATGAGCGCGGTCGCGGATCGCCGCAGCGGCCGTATATTGCTGTAGCATCGAGACGTTGAAGGGCCCTCGGATGCGATTGAGCACATCGCAGACCGCGGCCGGCGCGTAAGTCCAGCCGATGCGCATACCGGCCAAACCGTGAATTTTCGAGAAAGTCCGCGTCATCACCACATTGGAAAAGCGCGACACCATCTCGATACCCGCCTCATAATCATTCTTGCGCACATATTCGCTGTAAGCGGAATCGATCACCAGCAAGGTGTCCGGCGAAAGTCCGGCATGCAGACGGCGCATTTCCTCATGGGTGATGTAAGAGCCCGTGGGGTTGTTGGGATTGGCGATGAAGACAATGCGGGTTTTGGACGTGACACGCGCCAGCGCCGCATCCACATCGAAGCGCAGCTTAGGATCGGGAATTTCGACCGGCGTGGCGCTGTTGGCGAAGGTGGCGATCTTGTAGAGGATGAAATCATGCTCGCTGAAGAGAACTTCGTCCCCCGGGCGCAGATAGGCGTTCGCCAGCATGGTGATGATCGCGTCCGAACCATCGCCGGAAGCGACAATGCGATTGGGATCCAAGCCATAAACTTCGCCGATCGCTTCGCGCAGAATCTGGGCGCTGCCTTCCGGATAAAGCTCCAGATCGCGCGTGGCCTTCACCAGCGCTTCCACCGCCAGGGGACTGGGACCAAGAGGGCTCTCGTTGGACGACAGCTTGACCACATGCTGCACCCCGGCCACGGCGGCACGGCCGCCCACATAGGGCGTGATGTCCAGAACTCCAGGCTTGGGTAAAAGCGTCATAAAGTCCTCAGATGGGGTCCGAAAAAGGGGCGTATTGATAGTGGCAGGGCTACCCAAAAGCAAAGCTAGGGAGCGTCGGCCAGGAAAAGTGGATACCGGTTTTCCGTAGGCCGCGCGACCATACAAAGAGCATTCATTGACAGGGGGGCACACCCACCTTAGCTACGCCCTTCCGATGGAACGGACAGGCATGACCGAGACGGTAAATCCACGATTTCTACGGCCGGTGAGCGCCCCAGGCGCCGACGCCGGCAAGGCGGTGGATTTCGGGGCCGACAAGCCGCTGAAGCTGGACTGCGGCCGCACTTTGTCGCCCTTCTCTATCGCTTACATGACCTATGGCGTGCTGAACAACGCCAAGAGCAACGCCATCCTCATCTGCCATGCGCTAACCGGCGACCAGTTCGTCGCTTCCGACCATCCGATCACCGGCAAACCCGGCTGGTGGATCCGCATGGTGGGACCAGGAAAGCCCATCGACACCGATCGCTTCTTTGTCATCTGCGCCAACGTGATCGGCGGCTGCATGGGAACCACCGGACCCGCCGATAATGATCCCGCCACGGGCGAGCCCTTCGCGCTGAATTTCCCTCTGGTCACTGTCCGCGACATGGTGCGAGCGCAGGCCATGCTGTTGGACGCGCTGGGCATCGATTGCCTTTTCGCAGTGATCGGCGGCTCCATGGGCGGGATGCAGGCCTTGCAATGGGCGGCGTCCTATCCAGACCGCGTGCGTGCCGTGATGCCGATCGCTTGCGCCGCACGCCATTCTGCCCAGAACATTGCCTTCCATGAAGTCGGCCGCCAAGCGATCATGGCCGATCCCGACTGGAAGGGCGGCGATTATCAGGCCCATGGCACGCGCCCCTCCAAGGGTTTGGCGGTGGCGCGCATGGCAGCACATATCACCTATCTGTCGGAAATGGCGCTGCAGCGGAAATTCGGGCGCAATCTGCAGAACCGCGAATCTTTGTCGTTCCAGTTCGAGCCGGATTTCCAGATCGAATCCTATCTCCATCATCAGGGCGCCACCTTCGTGGATCGCTTCGATGCCAATTCCTATCTCTACATCACCCGCGCCATGGATTATTTCGACCTGGCGGAAGATTATGCCGGACATCTGGCGGACGCGTTTCGCGATTCCCCCAATCGCTTCTGCATCATCTCCTTCACCTCGGATTGGCTCTTTCCCACCGCCGAGAACAAACGCATCGCCCATGCCCTGAACGCCGTGGCGGCCAAGGTGAGCTTTGTCGAGATCAAGTCCGACAAGGGCCATGACGCCTTCCTGCTGGACGAGCCGGAAATGTTCGACACGGTGCGCGGCTTTCTGAGCGCCGTGGCGTCGTCGGAAGGCGTGGCATGACCAGCAAACTTCGCGCCGATCTGGCGGCCATCGCGGAGATGATTCCGGATGGCGCGCGTGTTCTGGATGTGGGTTGCGGAGACGGCGCGCTGTTGGAGCATCTGGTGCGCACCAAAGGCGTGGACGGACGCGGCATCGAATTGTCGCAACAGAATGTGAATGCTTGCGTAGCGCGTGGCCTGGCGGTGGTGCAAGGCGATGCTGACACTGATTTGGGCGAATATCCCGGCCAGGTTTTCGATTTCGTGATTCTGAGCCAAACCATCCAGGCGACGGAAAAGCCCTCCTATGTGTTGGAGCAGATGCTGCGCATCGGCCGCCGCGTGGCGATCTCGCTGCCTAATTTCGGCCATTGGCGGGTGCGACTTTCGCTTGTGTTCGGCGGCCGCATGCCGCGCACCCAGGCTTTGGATTACAATTGGTACGACACGCCCAACATCCATCTTTGCACCTTGGCCGACTTCGTGGATTTGGCGCGCCGCCACGGCGCGGTGATCGAGCGCACTTTGTCGCTAGAGGGCGAGCAGGTGTCTGGCGATGTCAGGCCCGACGCCTGGGGTCCCAATCTTCTAGCCCAGGGCGCGATTTTCCTGCTGCGCCGAAGCTGAATCTATTCCGTGCCGGCGGTCTTGAGCAGCGCGGGGGCCGTCACCCGAGCCGGTTTGGGCGTGGCGGGGGCGTAAAGCGATTTACCCGCCTCCACGATATGGACGCCGCCCAGACTGAAGAAGAACCGCGAACCGATTTTTTCCCAGCCGGCGCCACTGCCGGTCAGCGCAGGACTGATCACGGGCGGTGCGTACAAGGCGCGCTGCCAGGTCTCCGGCACGAAAAGCGCGCCGCGCAAAAGCATATCCAGCTCATTGCGCGAGAAGGGCCGGCCGCGGCCAAAAGGCGAGCGTTCGATCTGCGCCCACAGGCTGGCGCGATTGGGCGCCACCAGCAGCAGCCGCCCTTCCGGCGCCAGCACCCGCCACAATTGCCGGAGCAGCGGGCGCAAGGCTTCCGCATCCTCCAGCCCATGCACCACCAGAATGAGATCGAAGAAAGCATCCGGAAATGGCAGCGCATCTTCCTGAACGAGCGCGGTCAGCGACGAGCCCCGGGGCCATGGCCCCGCGCCATCCATGCTGTCCGGAAGCGCCGCGATGGTGCGTTCCGCTTCCGGCTGGAAGGCGCTGAGATAAGGTTCCGCAAAGCCGTATCCCAAAAGCCGCCGCCCCCGGACATCGGGCCACAACTGCCGCAGAGTCCGCAGAATCAGCCGCCCGCTCCGCTGGCCCAGCGGCGTGTCATAGAATTCGGTTAGGGACTTGGCATCCATCGCTTAATCGGTAATCCGAAGCGAAGGACGGTTCAATGCGCCCCGGTGTGCTGATACCCTGAAGCCTTGCGTAAAAATGGAACAGATCATGCCAGTCGAGATCCAGATCGAGATCGTGCCCTGCCTCACCGACAATTACGCCTATCTGGTCAAATCGGGCGGCCATTGCGCCGTGGTGGACCCATCGGAGGCGGCACCGGTCAAGAGCGCGCTGGACCGGCTGGGCTGGCGGCCCGCCTTCATCCTCAACACCCACCATCATAACGACCATGTCGGCGGCAATCGGGAACTGAAGGCGCTCTATGATGCGCAGATCGTGGGACCGGGCAAGGATTCGGGCCGCATTCCCGGCATCGATACCGGCGTGGATGAACATTCGGGCTGGGAATTCGCCGGTCATGAAGTCCGTATTCTGGAGGTGCCCGGCCACACCCGCGGTGCGATCACCTTCGTGATCGAAGGCCATGCCTTCACCGGCGACACGCTGTTCGCGCTGGGCTGCGGGCGAATGTTCGAAGGCGACGCGCCCATGATGTGGAACAGCCTGTCGAAACTGGCCAGGCTGCCGGACGCCACCAAGATCTATTGCGGGCACGAATATACCGAAAGCAATGGCCGCTTTGCGCTCACCATCGAGCCGGGCAATACGGCGCTCAAGACACGCATGACGGACGTGAAGGCGGCGCGTGCCAAAGGCCGGCCCACCATTCCCTCGACGATCGGGCTCGAAAAACAGACCAACCCCTTCTTGAGGCCGGAGTCTGCCGAGATCCGCAAAAATCTGGGCCTGGAGAATGCCAGCGACACCGCAGTGTTCGGCGAGATCCGCCGCCGCAAAGATAATTTCTGACTATTTCTTGTGATCGCTGTCGTCACTGCCGAACGGCGCAGTCACCACATCGGCGGTGACCGTGGCGGCGGTGCCCACCACATGCGCGCCCGCGCCCACCACCGCAGTTCCGGCATCGACGACGGCACAGGCCGAAAGCAGAAAGCCCGCGCTGGCGAGGAGTGCAAAACGAAGAGCGGCGGGCATATGGGCAAATCCCTTTGACAGCACAAGCGTTTCTACTCCAATTGCCGGGACAATCGCCAGCCTCCTTGGAAAATGACCGGTTTTAAGACGCTCTTCGCCACCCGCCTTTATGAGGCGCGCCTTTCATCTGGCCGCAACGCCGTGCTGGAAAAAACATGCCTGGCCTTGGCCAGCGAAGACAAAGCCGGCCGCCGCTGGGCGCGCGAGCATGGCTATGGCGGCTATACGTCTTACGCATCACTGAACGATCTCACACGCCGTGCCAGTGTTTTTGCCGAACTGGAGAACGATATCGCCCGTCATGTGACGCTGTTCGCGCGGGACGTGGATTTCGATCTTGGTGGACGCAAGCTGAAGCTGGACAGTCTTTGGGTCAATGTGATGGAGAAAGGCGCCATCCATGGTCCCCACATCCATCCCCACGCGGCGGTGAGCGGCACCTATTATGTGAGCGTGCCGGACAAAGCAGGCAGCATCCGCTTCGAAGATCCGCGTCTTGCCATGCTGATGGCGGCGCCGCCCAAGAAGAAGACCGCACGCCTTCAAAATCAGAGCTTTGTGAGCATCACGCCCAAGCCCGGCATGCCGCTTTTGTGGGAAAGCTGGCTGCGCCACGGCGTCGAGCCCAACGCCGCCAAGAAGCCTCGTATCTCGATCAGCTTCAATTACGCTTAGGCGGCTAGCGGCAGCGTGGCCGCGCGGTGCGGCGCCGCCATAGCGGGTGGCTCGATATCGCGGACACGAAGCGGAATCACGGCCATGTCGCGTTGCATCATGAAAAGGGTGCGCTGACGCGGGTGCTGACAACCATGTTATGATTCCGTCATAACAATGGGAGGGGCGTTCATGAACACCGTGATGGGAACGGAAGTCACCATGCTGTTATGGAGCGTGGTGCTGGGCCTGGTGCAAATCGCCATAGCCACGACGGCCGGTAGCAAGGATGTGGGGCTGCCTTACAACCTCAGCTCACGCGACGAGCCGCCGCCGAAATCCTTAAGCGCGCTGGCAGGCCGGCTGGCGCGCGCCGCCAACAATTTCCGTGAAACCTTTGGCTTGTTTGCGGTATCGGTGATCCTGGTGCTGCTGCTGCACCGGCAGAGCAACGGATCGGCACTGGGCGCCGAACTCTATTTCTGGGCCCGCGTCGTTTACGTACCGGTCTATGCCCTGGGCATCGTGGTGCTGCGTACCATCGTGTGGACCGTCTCCATCATCGGCATTGTGATGGTGCTGCTGGCCGCGTTCGGGATGGCTTAGGAGCATCGGCCAGGAAAAGTGCATGGCACTTTTCCGTCCGGCCGTGCGACCACTAAAAAAATGAGCATCGGCCAGGAAAAGTGCGCAGCGCAGCGAAGCGGTTTTCCGTCCGGCCGTGCGACCCAATCAGCGGGAGCGACGGCGGGCGATCGCTTCCAGCCGGTCTCCGAGGTTGGCGACATGGAATTCACGGTCCCAGGCGTTCTTCGCCTCGGCCAGCAATTTGTCCCGCACAGCTTCAGGCAGAACCGACCAGGAGGCGATCACCGCCGATCCCAGCCGCCTGACCAGGCACTCCTCTTCCGCTGGATATTTGAAGGCGGTCGCATATTCGCCAACGCCCATGTCGTTCTCCTTGTGCGCCCCAGCCCACAATGAAGACGTCCCGCGCATGCGGGAGATATGCGAAATCCGGGCCGAGCGGGAACTCAAGGCGCGACGGATGGGGAGCAACGCTCACCCCTCAAGATTCGATACTAAATGAGACACAACGCGATTAGAATCGGAAATTTTCTGTTCAGAAGTTCCGCAAAATCTGGCGCGAGAGATTTTGGTTGCTGGCCAGGAGCATCGCCCGGAGCGTGCGTGAGGACGTGCGACGCCGCCAGCGGCCAAAAGATCCGCGCCTTTATCCGCGATTAGCGGCGGCCTTTTTTCTGGCGGTCCTTGCGGGCGGCATAACGAGCATCGCGGGCGGCCTTCTGTTCTTCCAGAAGCCGCATCATCTTCTGCAGCTCTTCTTCTTTGGCCTTCTCGGCGGCGAGCTTGGCTTCTTCCTCCGCCTTGCGCTTCGCCTGTTCTTCGGCAACGCGGCGGGCCTCGGCTTCGGCTGCCAGACGCGCTTTCTCAGCATCGCGCGCCGCCTGGCGCTCATCGCGCGCCTTGGCGATGGCCTGGCGCTCCTTGGCGCGTTCGTCGGCAGTGGCCTTGGCGGCTTCGGCTCGTGCCTTGACTTTGGCCAGCATTTCGGCGCGCGCCTTTGCGGCCGTGTTCATACGTTCGGAAAATTTCTGGTCGTCGCGGAGTGCCATGGTCTTAGTTGTCTAGGAAGCTTCTGAGTTTGCGGGAACGGGACGGGTGCTTGAGCTTGCGCAATGCCTTGGCTTCGATCTGGCGGATACGCTCGCGCGTAACGCTGAATTGCTGACCGACTTCTTCCAGCGTGTGATCGGTGTTCATGCCGATGCCGAAGCGCATGCGCAGCACGCGTTCCTCGCGCGGGGTGAGCGTGGCCAGAACCCGCGTGGTGGTTTCGCGCAGATTGGCCTGGATCGCGGCGTCGATCGGTAGGACCACGTTCGGATCCTGGATGAAATCGCCCAGATGCGAATCTTCTTCGTCGCCGATGGGCGTTTCCAAGGAAATCGGCTCCTTGGCGATCTTGAGGACCTTGCGCACCTTTTCCAGCGGCATGGCCAGGCGCTCCGCCAGCTCTTCCGGCGTGGGCTCGCGGCCGATCTCATGCAGCATCTGGCGTGAGGTGCGCACCAGCTTGTTGATGGTCTCGATCATGTGCACCGGGATACGGATGGTACGGGCCTGATCGGCGATCGAGCGGGTGATCGCCTGGCGAATCCACCAGGTGGCATAGGTCGAGAATTTATAGCCGCGGCGATATTCGAACTTATCGACCGCCTTCATCAGGCCGATATTGCCTTCCTGGATCAGATCCAGGAATTGCAGGCCGCGATTGGTGTATTTCTTGGCGATGGAGATCACCAGGCGCAGATTGGCCTCGATCATCTCTTTCTTGGCGACGCCGGATTCGCGCTCACCCTTCTGCACCGTCTGAACGTTGCGGCGGAATTCCGAGACCGACTGACGCGTTTCCTGCGCCAGCGCCTGAATTTCCTCGCGCAGCTCCTTGATCCGGTCGCGCTCTTCGGTGACGAAATCGTGCCAGCCGATACCGCTCAGCCGGCCGACGCGGCGCGCCCAGTTGGGATCGAGCTCGTTACCGAAATACTGCTTGAGGAACTCGGCGCGTTCCACGCCATGGGCTTCGGCCAGGCGCAGCAACTTGCCTTCCAGCGACACCAGACGGCGATTGATGCCGTACATCTGGTCGACCAGGGCTTCGATGCGGTTGTTGTTGAGCTTGAGCGACTTGACCAGATCCATGGTCTCGGTGCGCAGCTTCTTGAAGCGGCGTTCCTGGCCGGTGGAAAGCTCATCGGCGCCCAAGGCTGCTTCCACCGAAGCATCCTGCAGCTTGCCCAGCTTCTTGTAGAGGTTGGCGATATTGTCCAGCGCTTCGAGCACCTGCGGCTTCAGCGCGGCTTCCATCGCCGACAAAGGCAGATTGCCCTCATCGTCAAAATCATCACCGTCGGCGGCACCATCGGTGGCTGCCGCGGCTTCCCCGCTATCGCCATCGCCTTCGCCATCCGCTTTCGGGGCAGGCTTGGGTTCGGGTTTGGGCTCGGGCTTGGGCAGTTCCGGCTTCTTGAATTCCGGCGCCTTGAATTCGGCAGGCGCATGGGCCAGCGGCTTGCCATCGGGACCGACCGGCGGGGGCACCGGCGCGGGCGAGCCATCGGGACCGGCGCCATACATGGCTTCCAGGTCGATGATATCGCGTAAGAGAACCTTGCCTTCATTCAACTCGTCGCGCCACACGGTGAGCGCTTCGAAGGTGAGCGGGCTTTCGCACAAGGCGCCGATCATCAATTCGCGGCCGGCCTCGATGCGCTTGGCGATGGCGATTTCGCCTTCGCGCGACAGAAGCTCCACCGAACCCATTTCGCGCAGATACATGCGCACGGGATCGTCGGTGCGATCATATTGTTCGCCGGCCTTGGCGGTTGTGGCGACAGCCTTGCTGCCCTCGGCCAATGCGGGAAGAGCGTCACCCTCGGCTTCTTCGGCTTCCTCGCTCTCGATGACATTGATGCCCATTTCGTTGAGCATCGCCATCGTGTCTTCGATCTGCTCCGACGAGGTCTTGTCGGACGGCAGAACTTTGTTCAGCTCGTCATAGGTGACATAGCCGCGCTGTTTGGCGCGCGCGATCATCTTGCGCACGCCCACATCGGACATATCCAGCAGCGGACTGTCGGCGTCACCGGGGGTTTCGTTCTCGCCCGGCTTCTTGCCCACCATCTTGGCGACCGGCTTGACCGCTTGCGCGGCGGCAGCGACCGGCTTGGCCGCGGCTTTGGGATCGGCCTTGGCGGCCTGACCTTTCTTGGCCTTCACTTCGGGCTCGGGCTTCGCCTTGCCGGCCTTGGCGGGCACCACCTTGGCATGGACGACTTTGGCCGGCTTGGCGGGATGCTTGACCGCCTTGACGGGCTTGGCCGGATGCTTGGGCGCCGGCTTGGCGGATTTCTTCACGGCCGCAGCCTTGGCGGCAGCAGGCTTGGCAGCCTGCTTCTTGGCCGGCTTGGCGGCCTTGGAGTGTTTCTTGGTCAAGACGGGTTTACTCACCACGGCTCTACTATCCTATGTCCCCCATAATAGGGGCTCCGAAGTTGGTAACGCGGCGCCCCGGCCTTATTCGTGGGGCGACCGCAGAAATCGTTGGGCCTCGCGCCAGGCATCCTCGCTGCCCTCGACTCCAAGGCGCTGAAGCGCGCGTTCACGCTCCGGTTCCCATTCCGCCAGGGCGCGGAAATCGGCCGCGGCACGTAGGAAACGGGCTTCAGTATCGTCCTCCGGCAAGGATTCCGACCCGGGTTTGGGTGCGGCGCTCAGGCGCGTCAGCAGATCAGCCATTCCCAGACGCATGAAATGGTTCAAAACCGGCGCTTTTTCAAGGCTGGAGCCGGAGGCGGCGAGGTTTAAAAGTTCGTGGCGGAGCCTGTCAAGCGAAGGGTCGCGAAAGCTGAGTTCTGCCAGCTTTTCCCCATGGGCATGGGCCAGGGCGGGTTGTTCCAAAAGCAGGGCCGCCAGCTCGGCTTCCTTGCGGGCCAGCGCCCCCTGCCGGGCCTGACCCGCAAGCCCCGCCCGGGCCAGAAGGCTGGCTTTAACCGCCGGGGACACCGCCTCTGCGGTTCCCGGCTGGGGCCGGAACGGCACTTTGCCGCCTCCCCGGGTCGCCTGGCCCCGGCCCTGGGACCGGTAAGGCGTATCGCGTCGTTGAGGGTTGGGCTGAGACCTTCGCTTAAAATTCTCGAAAATTTTTTGTTCGAAGTCGCGCCGGTAATAATCCGCCACCTTGGCGTCGGTGATCTCGGCGACAAGGCCCGAAAGGGTCTTCTCCAGACCGGCCCGGCGTTCGGGGGTCGCAAAGTCGCGGCCCTCGGTTTCCGTCCGCCACAAGACTTCCGACAAGGGAGACGCGGCATCGAGCAATACCCGCATCGCTTCGGGACCCCGTTTGCCCACGAAACTATCCGGGTCCTCGCCCTCCGGCAGAAAGGCAAAGCGCAAGGAGTAGCCCGCTTTCAGCATCGGTAGCGCCAGATGGGCAGCCCGCTGTGCCGCTTTTTGCCCGGCCGCGTCGCCATCGAAGGCCAGAATGGGCTCCGGCGCCGTCTTCCACAAAAGCTGCAATTGATCGGATGTCAGCGCCGTGCCCAGCGGCGCCACCGCATGCGCGAAACCGGCGCGCACCAGCGCGATCACATCCATATAGCCTTCGGCCACGATGATGGTGCCGGCCTTGATCGCCGCCGCCCGCGCCGTGGCGAAATTGTAGAGATTGAAACCCTTGGAAAAGAGCGTGGATTCGCCGCTATTGATGTATTTGGGCTTGGCATCTTCCTCAAGCGCCCGGCCGCCAAAGGCGATCACCCGGCCGCGCCCATCGGTGATGGCAAACATCACCCGATTGAAGAAGAAATCCCGCATTGGGCGTGCCGCCTCGGCAGCCCGCGCCAGTCCTGCCGCCAACATGTCGTCCTGGGTGACGTTCTTGGCTTTGAGAAATTCAATCAGCGACTGACCGGACGACGGCGCATAGCCAAGCCGGAATTGTTTTGCCGCAGCACCATCCAATCCCCGGCGCTTGAGATAAGCGCGTGCCTCGGCCCCGCCCGCTTCCCGCAGTTGCGCTTCATAGAATTGCGCCGCCAGTTCCACGATCTCGTAGAGCGACTTACGTTTTTGTTCCCGCGCCTCGTCGTCGGGCGACCATTTGGGCAGTTCCACGCCCGCTTCCGCCGCCAGCTTTTCCACCGCTTCCGGAAAGCTCAGGCCTTCAGTCTCCACCAGCCATTTGAACGCATCGCCGCCGGCGCCGCAGCCGAAGCATTTGTAGGCGTGACGCTCATTTTCGACCTTGAAGCTGGGAGACTTCTCGCCGTGAAAGGGGCAGCAACCCCACATCACCCGGCCTTTGCGGATCAGTTTGACCCGGCGCCCGACCAGCTGGACCAAGTCGGTCCGCCGCCGGATCTCCTCCAACACGCCTTCGCCATACCGCATGACGCTATCTTAGGCTAAAAAGCCCGGAAACACCGGGAAAATCGTCGCCTTTGGAGATCGAATCCGGCCGCGCCTGTGTATGATTCGGCAAGCATTGGCCGCTGAGATGCAGCCTGGGAGGGTGAAAATGACCCTGTACAATGAAACCGACGATGTCGGCCTGCGCCTGTCCCAGGTGGAAAAGCGCCTGACGGCGGCGGAGAGCAAAGCCCAGGCCATCGAAACCATCCGCGCCACCGCGCGATCGATTATCGGCTCGGACGGCATCACCATCGTGCTGCGCGAGGGCGATCTTTGCCACTATGTCGAGGAAGACGCGATCGCACCTTTGTGGAAGGGCCAGCGCTTTTCCATGACCGCCTGCATCTCCGGCTGGTCGATGCTGAACGGCCAGACGGCCGTGATCGAAGATGTCTTTGCCGATCCCCGCATTCCGCATGACGCTTACCGGCCCACCTTTGTGAAAAGTATGATCATGACGCCCATCGGCGACACCAAGCCGGTGGCCGCGATCGGCGCCTATTGGCAGGAAAAGCGCAAATTCACCGCCAATGAAATTGCCAGGATCAAGACCTTGAGCCTGATCATCGGCAAAGCGCTGTCGTACTTGGTCTAAGTCTATCTGATCTGATTATTTCGGCGCCGACAGACTGTCTTTGACGATAGCGGAAGCGCGGGCGAAATCCATCTGCCCGGCATAACGCTCTTTCATCGCGGCCATCACCTTGCCCATGTCTTTGATCGAAAAGGCGCCAAGCTCCGCGATCACACTTTGCGCCGCGGCCTTCACACCCGCTTCATCCATCTGCGCCGGCATGAAGGAGCGGATGATGGCGATTTCCTCGCGCTCGCCAGCCGCCAGCTCCGGACGGTTGCCCGCGTCGAAAGCCACAGCGGATTCATCGCGCTGCTTGATCATCTTGGCCAGCAGGGAGAGAATCTCATCATCGCCCAAAAGATCGCGACTGGTTTCGGTGCGCGCCGCGATGTCGCGGTCCTTCAACGCCGCCAGCACCAGGCGCAGTGTCGCCAGCCGCTTGGCGTCCTTCGCCTTCATGGCGTCCTTCATGGAATCGTTGAGCTGCTGACGGAGCGACATGTTTTCTCAAGCCTTGGGAAAGATTGGAACCTACGCGAAACCGGGGATAAGTACAACGCATTGAAAATGCAGGCGTAATATGAGCGTTCGTCGTGTTGACCGGATGGGCTTGCATCCCTATTTTCCGGCAAATCCAAGGACGCCTCCCATGCAGAACGCAAAGATCCAGGCACCCATCTCGCGCGGGGGCGTGATGTTGGCCGACGGCACCTTCTTCGAAGGCATGGGCTTCGGCGCGGCGGGCACGGCAGTGGGCGAAGTCTGCTTCAACACCGCCATGACCGGCTATCAGGAGATTCTTTCCGATCCGTCTTATGCCGGTCAGATCGTGGCCTTCACCTTCCCCCATATCGGCATCGTCGGCACCAACAGCGAAGACATCGAGACCATCACCCCGGTGGTGCGCGGCTTGATCGTGCGCGCCGATGCGGAGCATCCGTCGAACTACCGCAGCCTGGCGGCGCTCGACCGTTGGCTAAAGTTGCACAACATCCCTGCCGTTGCAGGCGTTGACACCCGCGCGCTGACCAGCCTGATCCGCGAAAAGGGCATGCCGCATGGCGCTGTGGCCAATACGGAAAACGCGGCGCCCGATCGCGACGCGCTGTTAAAACAGGCCAAGGGATTTTCCGGCCTGGAAGGCCTCGACCTCGCCAAAGACGTCACCACACGCCAGACCTACAGATGGGATGAGACCGAGTGGGCCTGGGGCAGCGGCTATGGCAAGGAAAGCGAAAAGACTTGGCGCGCCACCGTGATCGATTATGGCGTGAAGCGGAACATCCTGCGCCTGCTGGCCAGCAAGGGCGCCGACATCACCGTGGTGCCCGCGAGCGCCACGCTTGACGAGGTGATGCGCAACGATCCGCAGGGCGTACTGCTGTCGAACGGTCCCGGCGATCCGGCGGCTACCGGCGAATATGCGATTCCTACCATCAAGGGCGTGGTGGATCGGGGCGTGCCCACATTCGGAATTTGTTTGGGTCATCAGATGCTGGCGCTCGCGCTTGGCGCCAAGACCAAGAAAATGGCCCAGGGCCATCACGGCGCCAATCATCCGGTGAAGGATCTAGAAACCGGCAAAGTCGAGATCGTCTCCATGAATCACGGCTTCACGGTGGATCGCGACACCCTGCCCAAGGGGATCAAGGAGACCCATGTCTCCCTGTTCGACGGCACCAATTGCGGCATCGCGGCGGAAGGCAGGGACGTGTTCAGCGTCCAGTACCACCCCGAAGCCTCGCCCGGGCCGATGGACAGCCACTATCTCTTCGACCGCTTCGCCCGCGCCGCCAGCCGGAAATAAATCGAGAGGGGCGGGAATAAAATGCGAAACGCCCCGGTATTGCATCCTGTAATGGCCCGTCAGGGTTTCTCGATCGGCCCCGAGGAGCGCGGCCAGGAAAAGTGGGAACCGGTTTTCCGTCCGGCCGCGCGACCATATGGATGACAAGCGCCGCCGCTTCGAAGCGCTGGCGATGCCGCATCTGGACGCGGCATATAATCTCGCGCGCTGGCTCACCAAAGGCGGTGCGGAGGCAGACGATATCGTGCAGGACGCCATGTTGCGCGCTTACCGCGGTTTCGACGGCTTCCGAGGTGAAGCGGTCAAACCCTGGCTGATGTCCATTGTGCGCAATTGTCATCGCGACATGCTGGAACAACGCAAACGCCACGCCGCCGCGCCGCTGGAGGAAGAAGGCGAAGCCATGGTTGCCGCCGAAGGCCCCACGCCGGAAGGCGAAGCCATTCAGCAGGGCGCCGGCCGTTTGCTGGACAAGGCCATCGCCGCCCTGCCCGCGGAATTCCGTGAAGTGGTGATTTTGCGGGAGTTGGAGGAAATGTCTTATCGCGACATCGCCGCCGCCACCGGCACGCCCATCGGCACGGTGATGTCGCGCCTGGCGCGTGGCCGCGCCCTGCTCAAGGCGGAATTGACGAGAGGCGCGCATGGCGTGTGACCACAGCCTTCAGACCCAGGCCTATCTGGATGGCGAGTTGGATGCGGTCCAATCGCTGCAAGCCGAAGCGCATCTGGAGACTTGCGCCGAATGTCAGGCGCTGGCGGCAGATCATGCCGACATGAAAGCCGCGATGGCGGGCGTCCGCTATCATCGCGCCAGCCCGGAATTGCGGGCCAGAATCAACACGGCGCTGGATGCGGAAGCCAAAATCCTTGCCATGCCCACGCCACGCCGGAAAGACCGCTTCTGGCTGGGCGCAGGCAGCGGCGCGGGCGGCATGGCGATTGCGGCGGCGCTGGCTTTTTTCCTGTTCCTGCCGACCAATGCTGTGGTGGTGAGCGATCTGGCGGAAGCGCATCAGCGTTCGCTGGTGGGCGAGCATCTGATCGACGTCGCCTCCTCCGATCATCACACGGTCAAGCCTTGGTTCGCGGGTCATGCCGATGTTTCGCCGCCCACCGAGGATTTCAAAGCGGATGGCTTCACGCTGGTCGGCGGCCGCGCCGATTATGTGCATGGCGCGCGCTCGGCCGTGGTGGTTTATCGCCACGGCGCGCATGTCATCAATCTTTTCGCTTGGGCGGATCGCGGCCAGTCGCTGCCGTCGAGCGGCATGCGCGACGGCTATCGCATGATCCTGTGGAAACAGGATGATCTCGATCTGGCGGCCGTGTCGGATGTGGACCCGGGTGAACTGGACCGTTTCGTCGCGCTGGTAAAAAAGAGTCAGCGCCGGGAATAAACCGGATCGTTGCCCGGTATTGGCCTCGTAACCAACACGAGGTCCCCATGACCGACCACCCCGATCCTTCGCGCCGCGGCGCGCTCAAATGCCTGGCCTTTGGCGGCGCAGGCACATTGTTCACGCTGTCCGGCGGCATACTTACACCCATGGCGTTGTCGTCCAAGGCCCTTGCGCAAGGAGCAGGCACGCCGCTCTTTCTGCAGATCAGCGACACCCATATCGGCTTCAACAAGGAAGCCAATCCGGACGTGCCTGGCACCTTGAAAGAAACCATCGCGCTGGTGAATGGAATGAAGGCGCGGCCCGCGCTCACCATCCACACCGGCGACATCACCCATCTGTCGCGCGCCGCCGAATTCGACATGGCGTCGCAATTGCTGTCGGGCCTGAAGGCGGGCGAGTTGCACACCGTGCCCGGCGAGCATGATGTCACCGACGGCATGGGCAGCGAATACTTCTCCCGCTTCGGCAAAGCGTCGGACAATCGCGGTTATTACAGCTTCGATCATCAGGGCGTGCATTTCGTCGGCCTGGTCAATGTGATGAACTTCAAGCCGAACGGGCTGGGCGGTTTCGGCGCCGATCAGTTGGCCTGGCTCAAGTCCGATCTGGAAGCACGTTCCAGCAGCACACCCATCGTGCTCTTCGCCCATATGCCGATGTGGACCATTCAGGAATCCTGGGGCTGGGGCACCGGCGATGCGGAAGAGGCGCTGTCTTATCTGCGCCGCTTCGGATCGGTGACCATCCTCAACGGCCACATCCACCAGATCGTGCAGAAAGTGGAAGGCAACATAACCTTCCACACCGCGCGCTCGACCGCCTATCCCCAGCCACAGGCCGGCCAAGGTGACGGCCCCGGTCCGCTGACGGTCCCCGCCGGTCAGCTCAAGCACATGCTGGGCATCACCAATATCCGCCTGGAGCGCCATCACCTCGCCCTCAACGACACGACTCTCGCTTAGTAAAAAGGAATTGATTGATATGCATCGCATCACGCATTTGCTCGCCTATCCGCTGGCCATGTTCCTCTTCGTTGCCTCGGCAGCGGCAGACGATCACACCATCATCATCAAGAAATTCATGTTCAACCCCATGGACGTGACCGTGCCCGCGGGCACGGAAGTGACCTGGGAAAATCAGGACGGTGAGCCCCACACCGTGGTCAGCCTGACGAATGACTTTCGTTCTCAGGCGCTGGACGAGAAAGACAAATTCTCCCACCGCTTCGACCAGCCAGGCACTTACAAATATATCTGCTCCATCCATCCCAAAATGGTGGGCGTGATTACTGTCGTGGCGAAATAGGCCCCCACGGTCACGACGAAAAGGCGGAGCGGGATCAATCCCGCTCCGTTTTTTTTATGGGTTGATGCGCCAGGGCGGAAAGCGCCGATTTTCGCCCGCGAAATAAAAACACAGACGATTTCCAGCCGGATCGCGCAGCCATGCCTCCCGCCAGCGCCAGCTTTTGTCTTCCGGCCCGCTGTCGAACGCGATGTCGTTGGTTTTCAAATCCGCGACCCGCGCATCCAGATCGTCACATTCGAAATAGACATGGACGCCATCGCCGCCATTCTGCCGCAGCTCCAGCGACAAAGTGGAATTGTCGGATGGATTTTCAAAGCGGGCATAGTGATCGTTCTGAACGATCAGCACCAACCCCAATGCCCGATAGAAGGCGATCGACTGCGCAAGATCCTTTGCCGGCAGCGTGACCTGATTCATCTTCATGGCCATAGCTTAGCATGGCGCGAGGCATTTTGGCCGCTGGCTAGGGTTGCCACTACGTTGGCGCTAGGCAACCGCGCGGAGCGTGCGCAGGCACGTGAGCACGCGCGACGACGCCAGAGGGCAAAAGGGCCGCGCCTAACGAATAAGCTCTATCGCGTCGAAGTCGGATTCCTGGGTGCCAGGCGTCGGCAGATCGAGTCGCAGATGATTGTTGCCGATCCCCACCAGCACACCGACCTGATCGTCGGGATTGATGTCTTCCCCCGCCGATGCGGCGTGGCCGGAATAGCGGTGAATAGGCTCACCCTTCGCACTCTGGGCGCCCAGATAGACCCACATGCCTTCTTGGGGATGAAGGCTGCCCGCCATACGCTGGGTGCCGTTCTTCTCGAACCAGAGGCCGCCATTTACAGGAGCGATGCGGCATTTGAACCAATCGAACACGTAATAGCCGGTCATGCCGCCCAGCTTGATCTGGCGGCAGCGCCAGGTGCCGGCAAGCGCTTGTTCGGGGATGGAGCGGGGGGTGGGATCGAACACGGCGCCGATGGCGCGGATATCGCCATGGCCGCCGCGATGGCGGGCCTGGTCTAGTGCGTCTTCTCGCGCATCGTTCAGATGCGCCAGCTTTTCCACATCCTGGGGAGAAACCCGATCGCGCCAATCTGCGCGCGCCGAAGCGGACAGCGCCAGAAGCGCCACGCTGACAAATGTCAGCCCCGTGAAAATCAATTTATGCGGCACCCGATTCATCATGGCCGTTCTCCGGAGGCATCCAGCCCTTCAAATCCGCGGTCGGCGGCATGCCGACCACGTTGAAGCCGGCGTCCACGAAGTGCACTTCGCCGGTGACGCCGCCCGAGAGAGGGCTAAGCAAATAAAGTGCCGCCCCGCCGACATGGTTAAGGTCCACGGAGCGCTTCAGCGGCGAGTGGGTCTTGTTCCATTTGAACACCATGCGGGCATCGCCCACCGCACTGCCGGCCAGGGTCCGCATCGGCCCGGCGGAGATAGCGTTGACCCTGATATTGTTGCTGCCCAGATCGGCGGCGAGATAGCGCACCGAGGCTTCCAGCGCCGCCTTGGCCACGCCCATCACATTGTAATGCGGCATCACGCGCTGGGCGCCCAAATAGGTCAGCGTCACCATGGTGCCGCCATTATTCATCAGCGCGGCCGCCCGCCGCGCCACGGTGGTGAAGGAAAAGC
>Ga0105240_10000530_pt1 | contig 70416 bp, 54 predicted proteins | sample KBSC54metaG_FD_80426 | JGI IMG/M metagenome (GOLD analysis project Ga0105240, IMG submission 80426) | Corn rhizosphere microbial communities from Kellogg Biological Station, Michigan, USA - KBS C5-4 metaG | ecosystem: Host-associated > Plants > Roots > Rhizosphere > Soil | place: Michigan, USA...
CCGCCGATGCCGATGAAGTGAATGCGGTGCGATGGAGCAAACAAAAAGTGACCCGGCAAGAACATCTAACGCACACTCTCCTCGGTGCTTTGTCAGTGTCGGTCCCTCCGTCGCACCCGCATTCACTCTAACAGCGATCCGCCAACCGGCTGCATCCCAGGCCTGATCGCGTCCAAGAGTCCCAGGGCCAGGTCAGTGGCAACACTTGCCCAGCCTTCCGAATCCCGTCTCTCGGGGGGCGAGCGCAACGATTTGGCCAACCTTGTGTCTAAACCTTCAGGAGCTTGCCCCCTTGCCCGACCGGCGGGTAGTCTCCTTGAGTTCGGAGTCCGCGCAACGCTGCCGTTGAGTTCGTCCCAGCGAGTCGAAGGACCCCAGACAGGGTGCAGGATGAAACTTACACGGGTCTTTCGAAACAGCATCGGCGCCGCGGTAATTGCAGGTGCTCTCATGCTCGCTCCGGCCGCCAGTGCGCGGGTTTTTGTCTCGGTCGGGATTGCCCCTCCGGCCATTCCGGTCTATGTTCAGCCTCCCTGCCCAGGCTACGGGTACATCTGGACGCCCGGATACTGGGCCTACGGACCGAGCGGCTACTACTGGATCGACGGAGCCTGGGTGCTGCCACCCTATCAAGACGCCCTCTGGACTCCGGGTTATTGGGGGTTTGAAGACGACGCCTACTTCTGGAATCCGGGCTACTGGGGCCTGAGCGTCGGCTATTACGGCGGCATCAACTACGGCTTCGGATACTTTGGGACCGGATTCTACGGCGGCTACTGGCGCGACCACCGCTTCTACTACAACGGCGAATACAACCGCTTCGGTTTCCGCGGGCATGACGGCTACGTCTATCACCAGCGTGTCGGCGGGTTCGACGGCCGGCCCGGTGGCCTAGCTTTCGCGCACTACGATGCTCGACGCGGCGGCGGGTTCCGCGAATCCGGCATCAACGGCCGTACCTACAACCGCGAACAGCCAGGATTCCGGAACGGCTATATGGCCAATGGCTCACGCCCCAACTCCATTTCCGCACAACGCGGCAATACGCAGTCTTTCGGATCCGGATATACAGCTCAGCGGGGTCGCGGATTCGAGGGCGGCAACTCCCAGGCCTATCGCGGCGGCTACTCTGGTGTTCAGCCATCGCGCACGTACCAGTCCAGCAACGCTGGTCAGTTCCGAGGTGGATCTAACACCTACTCGAGCCCGCAGTCCCGCGGATACTCCGGCAACTCCTCCATGCAATCACGCAGCTATTCCGCACCTGCGCAAGCGCGCGGCTATTCCGGTGGAAATTACAGCGGCGGTGGCCGTGCAGCATACGGCGGCGGAAACTCCGGCGGCGGCTCCCATGCGAGCTTCGGCGGTGCGTCCGCGGGCGGCGGTGGATTCCACGGCGGTGGGGGCGGTGGTGGATTCCACGACGGCGGAGGTGGCGGTGGATCCCACGGTGGCGGACGCCGATAACGTTTGGCGACGGTGGTGAAGAGGGGCTGAGGCGAACCTGCCTCAGCCCCTTTGTCTGGTGCCGGAGCGCTCCTGCGCGAGCCGTTCTACGATCTCCACAATCCTCTGCAATGCGCCCGGCTTCGCGAGCCTCCTGGCAGCCGCCGACATTGCGGCCCGCCGCGACGGATCCAGCAGCAGGTCCCGCAGCATCTCGAGCAACCTGTCCGGAGTTGCATCTCGCTCGAGCAGCATTGCCGCTGCGCCGGCATGGACCAGAACCTCCGCATTCTTGCGTTGATGATCGTCAGCAGCCGCCGCAAAAGGCACCAGTACGGATGCTTTGCCAGCTGCGCACAGCTCCGCCACTGTGCTGCCGGATCGGGCCAGTACCAGGTCCGCAGCATCGTATTCAGCGGTCATGTCCTCCAAAAAAGCTTCCACCCGCCATCGCCCGGGGTCAGCTCCGCTGGCCTGAAACGCCTCCCGAGTCGCGAGCACACGACGCGCGCCTGCCTGATGAAGGATCGTCAACCCCGGGACGCCCGCCAGCAATGGAGCCACAATCTTCGGCATCAGCTCGTTGAAAATCCGCGCTCCCTGGCTGCCTGCGGTCACCAGCAGCCGGGGAGCCGCTCCCTCGGGCCGAGGCGGAATATTAAAAATCTCCGGCCGCACCGGAACGCCGGTCGCCTCTGCATCTCGGAAATATTTCGCCGTTTGCTCGAAGTTCACCGCCGCGGCGCTCACGCGCTTACCCAGCCAGCGATTCGTCATTCCCGGCACCGCGTTGGGCTCATACGCCAGCGTCGGCACGTTCAGCAGGATGGCGGCCGTCATTCCCGGCCCGCTGGCGTATCCGCCCACGCCAACTACCACCTGCGGCCCAAATTCCCGAATCAGCCGCAGGCATTCCACCACCCCGCGGGGCACATCCAGCGCCGTTTTCAGCCGCGTCGCGAGGCTCACGTTCTTCAACTGCCCCGACCGCACCAGCTCCAACCGGAAGCCCGCCTCCGGGACCAACTTCGTCTCCAGCCCACGTGCCGTCCCCACGAAGCGGACCTCGGCGCCAAAATTATCACGCAGTTCCCGTGCAATCGCCAGCGCTGGAATCACGTGCCCGCCGGTGCCTCCGCCGGCCATCAGCACCCGCATGCGGTGCACGCTGCCGTTTGACGCGCCCGCGTTCACCTAATCGATCTCGCGCGTGATGTTCAGCAGAATCCCCAGGCTCGCCAGCGTAATGAACACCGAGGTTCCACCGGACGAGATCAGCGGCAGCGTGATCCCTTTGGTCGGCACCAGCGAGAGGACCACGCTCATGTTAAAGAACGCCTGGATCAGAATCGCAGTCGTGATCCCGAACGCCAGAAACCGCGCAAAAGGATCGGTCGAGAGTACCGCCGCGCGAAGACCCCGGTACCCGAGCATCACGAACAGCGCCACGATCGCGATCGCTCCAATCAGCCCCAGTTCCTCGCAAACCGTGGCGAAGATGAAGTCCGTATGCGGCTCCGGCAGATAGAACAGCTTCTGCACGCCTTCCATCAACCCACGTCCGAACACTCCACCGGTCCCCACCGCAATCAACGACTGCAGAATATGGAACCCGGCACCCCTAGGATCAAGGTCTGGATTGATGAATGCCAGCATGCGCGCGCGCCGAAACGCAACATGGAACAGCATGTAATAGAGCAGCGGGGAAGCGGCCGCCGCCGCAATCACGAAGTACTTTACCTGTGCTCCCGCCAGGTACAGCATCAGCGCTGTTACCCCGGCGCACACCAGTGCAGTGCCCAGGTCCGGCTCTTTCAAGATCAAAGCAATAAATACCAAGGATGGAAGGACGGCTCGCAGGATGGTTCCCTTCAAATCGTCCATCGCATGGATGCGCGTCTGCAGAAAATATGCGAGAAACAGCACAATCACCGGTTTCGCCAGCTCAGAAGGCTGCAGCGTCGTTCCCGCTACCCGGATCCAGCGGTGCGCGCCGTTCATCCCATGCATCGCAAACACACCAAGCAGCAGAACCGTCGTCATGGCTACCGACGTCACCACTACGCCATAGCTGTTATATCGGCGGTAATCCACCTGCATCAGCACCGTCATGCACGCCAGGCCCAGCAGCGCCCATAACGCCTGCTTGCCCACGAACGCATACGGCGAGCCCAGCGTCTCCTTCGCCATCACCGCTGAGGTTGAGAAGACCATCACCAGGCCGAAGAGCACCAGCAGAAGCACGGTTCCAAACAGCCACTTATCGACACCAACCCGCTTCGCCATTTCCTGCGCCCTTAATCCTCAGCTCCCGACCGCGATCCGGCAGCTCCAAGCTGTCTCACAATTTCTTTGAACCTACGCCCACGGTGCTCGTAATTCTCAAACTGATCGAAGCTGGAGCAGGCCGGGGCCAGAAGCACCACATCTCCCGAAGTCGCGTCCGCTGAGATTGTTTGTACCGCCGATTCCAGCGTGCCCGCTGAGACTATCTTCGTCACTCCCGCCAGCTGCCGCTCAATCTTCTCTGCCGCCGAACCAATTGTGGCAACAGTTTTCACGCGTTTCTTGATCAGCTCGGTCAGTTCGGCGTAATCCGACTCCTTATCCTTGCCGCCAAGAATCAAATGAACCCCCCCCGGAAACGCCTCCAGCGCTTTCTTCGTCGCATCTACATTGGTCGCCTTGGAGTCGTTGTAGTACGCCACCCCGTTTACCTCAGCCACAAACTCCAGCCGGTGCTCCACCGCCTGGAAGCTCCCTACCGCTTCCCGAATTTTCTCTGCCGGAACCCCGCCGAGCCTGGCGACGCATACCGCAGCGAGCACATTCTCCACATTGTGTGCGCCCTTTAGCGGAATTTCCTCCGTCGGCATGACCGGCTCTGTCGGGCCGCCCTCACGCGGCACAAACACGATGCTCTCTCCATGGACGAACGCTCCCTGCCGGATCGGCCGTCGGCCGCTGAACCAGAACACCTGCGCCTGTGTTTTGCCGGCGACCATCTGCGTGGGTTTGTCCTCCGCATTTAGCACCAGGAAGTCCGCATGTGTTTGCTTCGCGGTAATCCGCGCCTTCACCGCCGCGTAGTTCTCAAAGCTTCCATGCCGATCGAGGTGGTCCGGAGTGATGTTCAGCACCACGGCGATGTGTGGTGCAAACTCCTCCACGGTTTCCAATTGGAAGCTCGAAACTTCCAGCACGTTCATGGTTCCCACTGAGCTCCGCTGTATAAGATCAATCACCGGCACGCCAATGTTGCCGCCCACCAACGTGTCGCGTCCGCTGTCGGCAAAGATCTTCCCAATCAGGCTGGTCGTTGTGGTCTTCCCGTTTGAGCCTGTCACAGCCGTAATCTGCCCTTGGAGGAATCGGCACGCCAGCTCCAGCTCGCCGATCACCGGCACCCCAAATGCGCGCGATTGCGCCAGCTCCGGCGTGTCATACGGCACTCCGGGGGACACCGCGATCAGGTCCTGGCCGCGGAAGGTCAGCAGTCCATGCCCGTCCGTCTCGACCATCACGCCTGCTTCCAGTAGCGCCGGAATCTCCCGCTCCAGCTCCCGGGCGCTGCGCGCATCGGAGACCGTAACTCGTGCCCCGCGATCTCGCAAAAACAGCGCCGCCGCAATTCCCGACTTCCCCAACCCCACCACCAGCACGCGCTTATTCTTCAGTTCCATAGACCGGATTTTCCAAGGGAAAGAGTGGTACCACAGTCACCAAAACAGTAGCAAACCAACCGAAACACGCGACAAGCTCGCGCTTGTGACCGTATTACCTCAGTTTCAGCGTCGTCAGCGCAAATAGTGCAAACACGAGCGCCAGTATCCAGAAGCGCGCAATCACCTTGCTTTCGCTCCACCCCAGCAGCTCAAAATGGTGGTGCAGCGGAGCCATCCGAAAGATCCGCTTCCCGCCGCGCAACTTATAACTGCCAACCTGCAGCATCACGCTCGCCGCCTCCATGATGAACACACCGCCGATAAACGGCAGTAGCAGCTCCTGCTTGATGATCACCGCCACTGTACCGATCGCTCCTCCAAGCGCTAACGACCCAACGTCCCCCATAAACACCTCAGCCGGATGCGCGTTGTACCAGAGGAAGCCGATCGACGCCCCCACCATGGATCCACAGAAGACCGTCACTTCGCTGACGAGCGGCATCCTGGGAATCTCCAGATAATCGGAGAAGACGGCGTGGCCGCTGACGTAGGTCAGCACCGTCAGCGCGGCAGTGGCCACGATGGTGCATCCAATCGCCAATCCGTCCAGCCCGTCTGTCAAGTTCACCGCGTTGCTGGTCAGCGTAATCACCAGCACCACGAACACCACAAACGGCAGAAAGGCCATCCAGTGCGCGTGCGGAATGCCTCCCAGCCACTGCCAGACCAGGTCGGGCCGGTATCTCTTCGCAAACGGAACCACCAGCCGGGTGGAGTACGCCCGGTGTTTCTGCAGGACAAGCAGCCCCACTGCCACCGCCGCGCTGGCGGCAAACTGAAGCGCCAGCTTCTGCCGCGCCGTCAATCCCAGATTGCGCTTCTTCACCACCTTGATGTAATCGTCTGCAAAGCCGATCGCACCGAACGCTACGGTTGAAAGCATCACCACCCAGATCAGCGGATTCGACAGGTCTGCCCAGAGCAGCGTCGGCACCAGGATTGAAATGCAGATCAGCACGCCGCCCATGGTCGGTGTGCCGCCCTTCTTTTTATGGCTCTGCGGGCCGTCTTCGCGGATGTACTGCCCGATCTGAAACTCGCGCAGCTGCTCGATCACAAAAGGCCCGATCAGCAAACCGATCGCCAACGCCGTCAGGCTCGCAAACGCTGTCCGGAACGTCAGGTAGCGAAAGATACGGAAGACCCGGAAATAGGGGAACAGCTTTTGATACAGCAGCCAGTAAAGCACTCGGCGCCCGCCTTTATGCGCGCAAACCCACGGCTGCGCGACTGGACTTCCTGCTTATCTTAACAGGCGCCCTCTCCCATTCCGTGTGCGCTTTATGTGGGAATCGCCGGCGTACTCGGTTCACAACTCCCTAGGGCCTGCGTTGCTCGTCCTTATTCCTGCGAAGGGTCGTCGACTGTCCTGACAGATGTTCCTCGAGCACAATCACCACTCCCTCGTGTGGCTGCAGTTTCACGTTGCCTCGGATCGATTCGGCATCCCGTCCCGTGTGGGTCGAGAGCATCACACGCCCCGGAGGACACGGTGCCTCCTGCGGCTCGCCAGAAAGGTTCAGCAGCACCTGAATCCGCTCGATGCCATCCGTTCTCCGGTATCCCAGCACCTGCTGATTGCTGTCGTCCGTCGGCTTCACCCCGTACACGTCGCCGGAGTGTAGCGCCGCGTGCTCGCACCGCAATTCAAGAAGCCTGCGGTACAGGCACAGCACGGAGTTTTTGTCTTTGGTCTCCGTCTCCACCGTCCGGCTCGTGTACTCGGGATTAATCGGCAGCCACGGCTTGCCGGTAGTAAATCCCGCATTGGTCGAGTTGTCCCATAGCATCGGCGTCCGCTCCGGATCGCGCCCCATACCGATTCCCGGCTGATTCTTCTCCGCCGGATCCTGCACCTGGTCCGGCGAAATCACGCCATCCTTCATCCCGAGCTCATCTCCGTAGTAAAGCGTTGGAGTGCCCCGCAAGGTCAGCAGCAGCATCCCCGCCACGCGAGCCTGCTCCTCGCCAATCCGCGTTGCCAGTCGCATCTGGTCATGGTTTCCGAGCACCCAATTTGGCCACGCTCCCGGGGGTAGCGCCGCCTCGTAGTCCCGGATGAGGCAGGCGATCGCGTGCGCACTCCAAGGTGTCTGAATCAGGTGAAAATTAAACGGAAGCTGCGCACCCTTCAGTCTGGGGCCGGTGATGGAGGCCGTCGTCAGATCGTGCAGCTCCTCTTCCGTTCCCACGGGCACGCTGGCCCCGTAGTACTGGACCAGCTCCTCGATTGGAAGATAGATCTCTCCGATCAGAAGCCGTTCTCCTGAATACGTCTCCAGCAGCGCGCGCATTTCCGCGACTATTTCGTGCGTCTCCGGCCGGTTGGCGGTATACAGCGGCAGAAACCGCCCAAAGGACGAAGTTCCCGGTTTCCAGTTTGGGTTGATCGGATTGTCGCGGTACTGCGCGTCCTTGATGAGCAGCCACAGCACGTCCATCCGGAACCCGTCCACGCCTCGGTCGAGCCAGAACCGCAGCGCGTTGTACATCGCCTTTCGTACATCCGGATTGCGCCAGTTCAGGTCCGGCTGCTGCGGCAGAAACGAGTGCAGATAAAACTGCCCGGTCGTCTCGTCCCAAGTCCACGCGCTTCCGCCAAAATGCGAGAGCCAGTTGTTTGGCGGCCGATTCGACGGAGGCCCCATCCCCTCAGCCGGGTCGTGCCACAAATACCAGTCGCGCTTGGGATTCTCTCGCGAACTGCGGCTCTCGAGAAACCACGGATGTTGGTTCGAGGTGTGGTTCGGGACGAAGTCCATAATCAGCCGGAGTTCCAACTCATGCGTCCGCTTAATCAAAGCGTCGAAGTCGGACAGCGTGCCGAACATTGGGTCTACGTTGCAGTAGTCGGAGACGTCATATCCGAAGTCCGCCATCGGCGACGGATAAAAGGGTGAGATCCAGATGGCTTTGATACCCAGCTTGGCGACATACTCCAGCCTGCTCATGATTCCGGCAAGGTCGCCGATTCCGTCGCCATTCGAATCCTGGTAGGAACGCGGATAGATCTGGTAGATGACAGCGGTCTGCCACCACGGCGTAGTACCTAAAGGCTCCATTCCCACTTAGTTGATTCTGAACGCTCTGAGGTTGTGAGGCTGGGCTGGCGAATCGTGTAAGTTGCTGGCTTATTAGCGAGTCAGGTCCAACGATCCATGGGCGTGAATCTCTCCGCGGCCTCGCCGCCCAGAATGATGGTCTCCCCGACGCTCAGCCAGGTGTGCGCCTGCAGCTCTGCGGTTTCAGAGCGGGCGACGCCATATACCAGCGTTGCAGAGACTCCTCTGCGGCGCAGCATCCAATAGCCCGCCAGCGCCTGAGGAAAGCACACAAAGTTTACGGGAGAGTGCCGTGCCGCCGCGCTCACCGCCCACTGCACCCGCCGCGCTATCAGCATCTGCCGAGTCGTCAGGTTATCCACGGATTCCGAGCGTCCACCACGAGTGAGTCTCCCCAGAATTGTGCTTGCCGGGATCCATGCCAGCGCCAACCGGAAAGCGCTCAGAAGCAAGAGGGCCTCGAACGCCAGCATCCAGTCGGCGGGCCGTCGCTGCGCCATTCTGGCCACCCATCCCATGGGTCAAGTCTAGCCGCTCCCTCAATCCGCTTGCCTGCGAAGTGCCGACGCCGCCGTTAGAACTTGATCATCAGTTGCATGTCGAAGCAACGGCTCGGCGAGAGCGACCCGCCGCCGGTAACGCCCACCGATCGTCCGAACAGCGGTGAATCCACCACCGCAATCGGCTGCGTGAGGTTTGGATGGTTCAGCACATTGAGGGCAAGCACCTGCAGCTCCGCCGAAAACTTTCGTTCCGCTGGCCTTCCTGCCGCGCCGCCGACTCGCGGTCCAAACCCAAATTGTTTGCCGGTCTCGATATTCAAGGTCAACGAACCGGGTCCCTGTCCAAAATTCCGGGGAACGATCGTCTGGTACGGGAGCGGCATCGTGTCGAATGTCCCGAGCGGCGTCCGGACGACGCTTACGCGGCTCAGGTCCGTCGCGAAAGCAGGGCGGTCATTGAACTGGGTATCGCCGTTCAGATCCTCACCCACAATCAGGTTGTAAGGAGCTCCGCTGGCGGCCCGCATGTAAGCCCATGAACTAATTCCATGGGGCAGATCCAAGCTCGCATTCAACGTTCCCACGTGCCGCTGATCCAGGCTGGAACGGGCATAATCCAGCCGTTTATCGAGCCGGTTCAGCGGAAACAGCCCATCGCTCTCCGTGTCGCTGTCGTTGAACTGGAGCATATAGCTTCCCGTCACCGAATATCGTTTTCCGCGTACCATGGCGCTGCTGGTCAGTTGTCGCCTGCGCCACACGCCTTCTGACTCGTATTGATAAACATTCAGCCCTGCGCCCTCCGGCCTTGTTCCACTCGCCGGATTTGCAACGGAATACGTCCCCGGCAGTGGAGCATTGGCATTCTCGAGGTAGGGCATGTGCAGCCCGCGCGCATGCAGATAATTTGCCCGCACTGTTGTGCGCGCACCCAGTTGTCGCTCCACCCCTGCGCTGGCCTCCAGAACGTAAGGAGCTTGATACCCCGGATTGACCCGGTACACCGTCCCGGCGATGTTCGGCTGCACCCCGATGGGGGCGCTTCCACAACTTGCAACCGTCAGCATCCCAGAGAGGCAAAGCTGCGGCGACTGTTCCACATATTGCTGCATCCGGGTGCCGTCAAACCGGGTCACGTCAAGCGCATGGTCCGCGCCGAACCGCTGGTAAAACACACCCGCACCTCCGCGCACGATATATTTCGGAGCACCCGTACCGTGCTGCCCGCCGAGTCCCCACGAGAATCCCGCCCGGGGAGCCCAGTCCGCATGATCTCGAATGAAGTTCTGCGTCTCGAAGCGCAGGCCGTAACTGACCTTCAGGTTCTGTCGCAGCTTCCAACTATCGTCCGCGAAGAATGCCCCATCCGCGACCAGCACCTTGGCGTTGGGGTCTCCCTGCGCAAAGATATATTGGCTCGCTCCACCGCCGGAACTTGCGATCTGAGCTGTGCTTTGTCCGGCCGCCAGCCCCGACAGTGTTACCGCATAGACATCCAGATTGGAGAAAATCAGTTGGCCGTTGAAGTTCGAGCGGCTCAGGTTCGACTCTCTCTCCGTCCTCAATCTGCCGCCCACCTTCAGGAAGTGTCGCGCCGCGGCGATCGAAACCGTGCTCTGCAACTCAACCGCATCCTGATGGTCGTCCAGTGATCCCTTGGGGCTGCCGCCTCCAATGAATGCACCCTCGACCACAATTGCCGGAGCAGTGCTAGCAGGGCTCTGGTCAAGACGAGTGCGGATGTATTGCAGTCGCGTTTCGGCGACCACATTCGAGCTGATTATCGAGGTATCGCTCAACTGCAGCGTGTGCGTAAAGCTCTCCTCGTCCAACCCCTGGGATGCGAGCACCAGCTGGCCGACCTCCTGATTGCTTTGAGTGACGTGCCGCAAAGAGTATCGCGTGATCAGCGTATTGGCCCCGCTCAGCTTCGCGTCCAGTCGCCCAGCGGCATCTACTGTGGTCCGCGGATTGGGCGCGGTATAGACTGCCGGAGCGGCTGACAGCCCGCTGTTCAGAGTCAGGGCATCAATTGCCGCGTCGGTCCTCTCCTGCAGGTCCTCAATCGTGAGGTAGACATTGGTTCGCGGCCCGATTGAGCCGGTCACCTCGGCGCCGGCCCCGTCGGCATAATACGGCGGCTGCTCCGCGGCGAAGGGGTTCGGCGCATTCAGCTGCGAATCGTCCCCGTACACGTACGCGTATCCGTGAAGCTGATTGCTGCCGGGCTGCGTCAGCACCTGGACCACGCCGCGCGCTGTATCGGTGTCGTTATCCGCCGAGTAGGGGTTCTCGTTAATCCGTATCTCGCGAATGCTGTTGCGGGAGGGAAGCTTGCCCCCGCTGAATCCATCCACAAGAATCTGGGCCGACGAACTTCCCGCCAACCCCGCCAGAACTTCTTTGAGCGCTGTCGGATCGAGTGGAAGCTGCTGCACCGTGCGGCCCTTCAGAACCAGATCACGCCCGTTTGCTGCGGCATCCGCTGCCTCCGGAACATTCACGTCGGCCACTACGGCCGCCAGCTGCAGCAGCACGTTCACCCGCACCCGGCTATTGGATTTTTCGACGGAGATCTCGACAGGGTTGCTCTCAAATGGAGCAAAGCCCGGAGCGGAAGCTCTCACCCGGTACACTCCCTGCGCCGCGTCAAGCCGGTACATTCCGTATAGACCGCTCACGCCGGTGGATACCACCTGCTCATCGGTTTGGCGGACAAGCGAAACCTGAGCTCCACGCACGACTGCGCCGGTTGGGTCAGATACCACACCGACGACGGTCATGGGGCCGCTAGGGGACGCGGCCCGCGCCTGGGCTAGACCCATCGTTGGCAGCACCAGCAGAAACCCGCTCACCAAAAGCGCCAAAATCTGGCGACCCAAACGTCCTGTCACGGATCCACAGCCTCGGACCGCAGCCGATTTCGGCTGAAGCGCCCATCTGTCTACCGTGTCCTGTCCTATCCAACCAGAGTTACAACTCAACTTAGACCCCAGTTCGCGCTGCGCCAGGACACACAAGCGCTGCGAAATCAGTCAATTTCACGGCAATCGATTCGAATTCTATCCCAGCCGGTTCCAAAGCGATCTACCCAAATTGGGTATCGCGTTCAGGTGGCCAGTTGGGTACTGCCGGTGTGAATGCCAGAAAAATCTACATTTAGCTCCGTACGCCGCCCCTCGTGTGCAGGGACAGCTTTGCGCCTAGGGAGGGCGAAGGGTACCCGCCACTGGGCCGATCGCTCAAGCGATTTCACGATATAGGTGCGAATTACGCGTAAGTAATTGAAACAATATGAGCTTTTCACCAATTTCGCCCGTAAGCGATACTTAACGGCAGAAGCCCGGCTCTGCGAGCCGGGCTTCTAGTGCCAACCTTAGGTTAAGAACGCTCTAAACCAGCCAAGAGTAAGGATTCTCGCGGTCCGTTGGCTAGACGCTGAAGGAAGACCCGCAGCCGCAGGTGCTCTTTACCGCCGCATTCTCGAATTTGAAGCCTGCAGCTTCCAGGGTCTCCACGTAGTCCACGGTGCAGTTGTTCAGATACATGGCGGAGGTAGCGTCGAGAAAGACCTTCAGGTCGCCAAAGTGGTAGACCTTATCCATCATTCCAGCCTGATTTTCGAAGGACATGGAGTATTGGAACCCGGAACAGCCTCCGCCCACCACGCCGATCCGCAGGCCGGCAGGAACGGGATTCTGAGTTGCCATGATCTCCTTCACCTTGGTGATTGCGGCCGGAGTCAGGTTCACCGGTTGAGACTTCGGTGTGGGCGTTCCGGTTACAACCTCAGGGGTAACAGCGGCGGTCGACATGGGCGGATCTCCTTGAAAACGTCTGCGCTTCCAGTATATGCGACCGGTTTGGTCGCAGCAAGCAAGCACGCATTTGTTAGATGGGGCTGTGACGTACGCGGATGCAGGGGCGGTGTGAACCCGGCCGGATAACGCTCCGGCAACGCTGCACAAAATTCAGCGTGTCAGCAGGCGGCCGGCGGCGGTATGCTTATGCCGTCACCGCAGTTCGGCGCTCGGCTTCCAAGCTCAAGAGCCTGCGGCGGCCGCAAAATGGAGGCTCCCGATGATGCATGCATTGCCTGCCCTGATCGTAATCTGGGCGGTTCTGACCGGAATGTTCTTGGCGCTGCTGGCCTATAACGGGACCATTACCCGCTACGAGGAGAACCAGCTGTTTCTGGAAAACGTGAACCCGCGCGAGCAGCAGCGGCAGACCGTGATTATGCGCCGCGTGAACACGATCCTGCCTTTTATCCGGGCGCTTGGCAGTCTCTCCGCGATTATGACGGTAGTGATCATCGGCATCTACACATGGGACGCGTGGCAGCGCATTCAGGCGCCGATGCAGTAGTCTTCAGCGCTTCAGAAAGTGAGCAGGCCAGAACCGCGGGTGCGGCTCTGGCCTTTTGCTTGCTTCAAAGCGGAAGCTAAACGTTGTAGGTGGAGGAGGAGACGCGTCCGCCGCGTCCGGTCCAGTTGGTGTGGAAGTACTCGCCGCGTGGCTTGTCGACGCGCTCGTATGTATGTGCGCCGAAGAAGTCGCGCTGGGCCTGGAGCAGGTTCGCGGGCAGGCGCTCGGTGCGGTATCCATCGTAGAAGGCAAGGGCAGTGGAGAAGGCCGGTGTGGGCACGCCCACCTCGATCGCGCTCACGATTGCCTTGCGCCAGCTGGCCTGATATTTGTTCAGGGCGTTGGCGAAGAAATCATCCAGCAGCAGGTTCTCGAGTTTCGCATTCTTCTCGAAGGCCTTCTTGATATCGCCGAGGAAGACGGAACGGATGATGCAGCCGCCGCGCCACATGAGCGCGATGCCGCCCATATTCAGGCTCCAGTTGTACTCCTTCTCGGCAGCGCGCAGCAGCATGTAGCCCTGCGCGTAGCTGATCATCTTGGAGCAGTAGAGAGCGCGACGCACATCCTCAATGAACGCCTTCTTGTCGGAGATGTTGAGCGTCTTGCCTGGCCCGTTGAGCACCTTCGAGGCAGCCATGCGCTCGTCCTTGAGCGCCGAGAGGCAGCGCGCGAAGACACTTTCGCCGATCAGAGTGAGCGGCATACCCAGATCGAGCGCCGAAATCGCGGTCCACTTGCCCGTGCCCTTCTGCCCGGCGGTGTCCAGGATCTTGTCCACCATGGGCTGGCCGTCTTCGTCCTTTTTGGCGAAGATCTGCGCCGTGATTTCGATGAGGTAGCTGTCGAGCTCGCCCTTATTCCACTCGGCGAAGATGCCGGCCAGTTCGTCGGCGCCGAGGCCAAGCGCGTCGCGCAGCAGCTGATAAGCCTCGCAGATGAGCTGGATGTCACCGTACTCGATGCCGTTGTGCACCATCTTCACGTAGTGGCCGGCGCCATCTTCCCCAACCCAGTCGCAGCAGGGAGTGCCATCGCTGACCTTGGCAGCGATGGACTGGAAGATGTCCTTCACTGCCGGCCAGGCTTCCTTGTTGCCGCCGGGCATGATGGAGGGGCCGAAGCGCGCGCCCTCTTCACCGCCGGAGACGCCGGTGCCGATGAAGAGAATGCCCTTCTCGGCCAGCTCGCGAGAGCGGCGGTTGGAGTCGGTAAAGAGCGAGTTGCCCCCGTCGATGACGATGTCGCCCTTCTCCAGGTAGGGAAGGACATGCTCGATGGTTTGATCGACGACCTCGCCGGCCTTGACCATCAGCATCACCCGGCGTGGGCGCTTGAGCAGCTTGCACAGCTCCTCGGCGGAGTGGGCACCGACTACCTGGGTTCCCTTGGCTTCGTTCTGGATGAAGTCATCGACCTTGGACACGGTGCGGTTGAAGACCGCCACCTTGAAGCCGTGGTCGTTCATGTTCAGAACGAGGTTCTGGCCCATCACCGCAAGGCCAATCAATCCAATGTCGCAACTGCCGTTTTCCATTCACGTTCTCCAAATCACAGGGTCCGCTGACGGACGAAATGTGGTGTTCGAAACAGTTCCAAGTATTTCACCTCCGGAGCAAAACGGCAGCCGGGCTCGGCTGGCTTGCGCAGGACTATTTTCGACCGAGCAGAACACCGCCCGTCCCATGACCCTGGCTTTTTGCCGATCAGTTCGGCTCCAATGGCAGTACTGAACTGCACCGCGACGGTCGACGCTCTCCGACGCGATGTTGTTGAATCCTCCGTGCGAAAGGACCCGATGGTTCTTTGCACAATACCCGATAGAGCGTTGTCACCCGGGGTGCGGCGGATGTTCCTTGTAAGTCGCCGGAGGGCTAACGAAATGACGACAAGACTGTCGATTCTCGCAATCGCACTATGCACCGCAGTGTGCTACTCACAAAATCCGAACAAGCCGACTTCATCGAGCGGGTTCTTTGATCCCGCTGGGCTGGTCTCGCCGAGTCAGCATGGACAAACGACCAAGCTGGGAACTGGTTACAGCTTTACCGAGGGTCCGGCCGTGGACCGGCACGGAAACGTGTTTTTCACCGACCAGCCAAACGACAAGATCTATCGATGGGATGCCGGGACCGGAGCCATCAGTCTGTTTCTGGACGGCACCGGACGGGCCAACGGGATGGCCTTCGATGCCGACGGCAACCTGATCACGTGCTCTGACCTGCATGGAGAGGTCTGGAAGATCTTTCCGGACGGCAGCCATGTGGTGCTGGTGAACAACTACAACGGCAAGCTGCTCAATGGGCCGAACGACGTCTGGATCAATCCGGCGACCGGCGGGATGTATTTCACCGATCCAATCTTTCCCAGAGGGTATTGGGACGCGAACGATCCGCGCCAGCAGCCGTGGGAGCCGACCCACTCGGAGCAGGCTCCGACCGGCAAGGGCGGGTATGTGTACTATCTGCCGCCCGGCGGCTCGTCGCTGATTCGGGTTACGACCGAGGCTATGGGATGGGACGCCGATAGCTGGCCGAATGGCATCGTAGGAACTCCCGATGGGAAGAAGCTCTACGTCAACAAGTGGTTTTACGACAACAAGGGCGGAACGTGGGTCTTTGACATCAATCCGGACGGCACGCTTTCCAACATGCAGAAGTTTTCCGAGTGGGGCGGCGATGGCATGTCCATGGATGCCCAGGGGAACATTTACATCAGCAACGGCAACGGCGTGATGGGCTTTGATCCGAACGGGAACAACATCCTGCGGATTCCGGTTGGCCCGACGGCGGGGACCAACAACACGTTCGCCGGGCGGGATAACAAGCTCCTGTTCATCACCGACGGCGCGGGCAATGTGAGCGGCGTGAAGATGAACGTGAAAGGCGCTGCTGGTAACTGAACCGGTGGGGCAGCAGTTGCGGTTGTTGTCAGCGAAGGGAGAGGGGAGCCATGACCCCTCTCCCTTCGTGCGTTTGGGTGCGATCCCCCGGGATAGTGTGTCTTCCCGTGTTTTGCTGATGGGACTGGAGTTAACGAAGGGGAGTCCCTTTCTAGTAACGGTGTGCTGTTGCAATCGTTGAGGTTAGTTGAGGGGAGTGACTTTCCGGTTAATAGATGAAGGCCCGGCTGGCTGCCGGGCCTTCTTTCTTGCTTCCTACTTTAAGGATATCAGGTGGGACATACCTCGTGTCACATTGAAATTCTGAGCGGAAGTGCAAGTGTGGTAAGGAGATGCGACCTTTTCGACCGCTGCGGGGGCTTGACAGCAATTTCGGGGCTTTGGCTTACCGGTGGAACAAACTGGTCACTGGTTCGACGGTTCCCTTGTCGATATGCGCTAAAGCAGAAGCCGGCTCAAGTTGGACATCGGCAACTGGGATTTCCAACGCTCCCGCGAGATCGGTTTTCCATTCGTGCACTCCCAGGCGCAGGAAGTAGTTGCCCTGCACCGGTACCGCAATGCACTGGGAAAAGCCGAGTCTGCCCGCCAGTGCCTGTTTGTAACGATCCGGCGTGAGATCCACCTGCGCGGTGTCGATTCGCGAATTCACCACGGCGCCATTGTCGTCGTAGATCAGCACTGCAAAGTCGATCACTCCGGAGTATTTCCCGCCGGGTGTGGGCAGCAGTATGCCGCGCGGGTCCACTGAAAAGTGCACTTTGAAGACGCGATACCGCTTTCCCAACCATTGTGCGTGCATGAAACGAGCCGCCTCTACCTTCTGATGCCGTTTCATTTTCTCGATCGGTGTGTCAGGCGTCACCTGCGCGCGAAAGCTGATTTGAAAGGGAGCGGCAGCTCCAAACGAGAGCGCGTGCCGGAAGCTGTCGGCGACAGGCTTCGCCCGGCCGGCGTCCGGGGTGGGCACGTAGACGAGGCGTTTGCGCGGACCTCCTGAACGGGGCAGGCTGCGCGCCCAGGAATCTCTCGCGAAGTAGCCATCGCGATACGCCAGCTTGAACGGTGGCTGCGGAAGGTAAGCCGGTTTGTGCTGGTCGTCATCGGCGAGCGCGTTGCGGCTCAGTTCGATGGTTATGTGACGAAATTTGCCGTCCCAGTTCTGGTTGGATGGATTGTAGGCCAGTGTGTAGTAGTTCGACCCATCGGTGACTACCTCGTCGACGGCTTGCTTCAACCCATTCGTGTTGAAGAAAGCTTTGCCCCCGGTTGGTTTCGCGACGTCATTGAGCGCCATTCCCGCCGAGAGATTTGGGTGACGGCCCCCCGCAACGACGGGGTAGAGGGCCACGCGGCTCAGACTGAGAACATCTGCAATCTGCTGAGGATTCTCGATCACGTTGTACTGGTCCTCGAAGGTATCGCCGATCCTTCCCTCCAACATGGCGGTAGAGGGGCCTTCCGTAAACCAGATCAGATTCTTGCGGCCCGGAAATCCGGACAAATACCTGGCGAGTTGCTGCACGGCGGCCATCTGAGGGTCGGAATGGTAGGTATACGACGGCATATTTCGTATCTGCTGGTTGCGTTCGCTGTCGATTGCCGTGCGCAGCACTCGCGGATCGGTCGTGAAGTCCTGGATCAGATGAAGTCCCTGCCAATCCCGCTTGAAGATACAGATGGGTGTCCCGGGGGAGACCGAGCTCATGTATGCCGAAAGCTGGTCCCGCGCGTACGCCGCGTCTACAAAGGAAAGCTCGTCAAACAGGATCGCCGTGATGGGGCCGTTTCCCGTAACCGGAGGGTGGTCTTCGAAGGTATTGGGCGGCAACTGCGCAGCCGGTACAGCCGGCGCCGGTTGGGAATCGGAGTCGCGCTCCGAGAATTGGACCAGCTGCTGCGGAATCTTGTCTTCCTTGAGGGTGATGTCCGATTGCTTGAGACCTTTGACCGCGTTGCCATTCTTGTCCGTAATGACCACGTCCAGGACCACCTGGCGGGCTACCGTGCTTATCGTGGTCACTGAGTCCGACGCGGCTGCGGAAGTCGATGAGGGGGGAGTTGCAGGAGAGGGTTGCTGCGCAAAGGTTGCGGCAACCGCGATCGGAAGCGTCAGGAGGGCAGCCGTTCTTCTCAGCATACGGCCTCGTTTCGGCAGAACTTGCGCGCTGCCTGAATTAATAGACGATCCGGCGTACCCTCCAGTCTCGCGGATTCTGGGACGCGGAGATTAGGTTGAGCGGCTCAAGGGGCGGACCGGTTGGGGCAGGGCGTGGCCTCCGGGGTGCGGTGACTGCGCGGCTCGCCTGGCGAGCCGCTTCGCTCAGGATGACGGGGTGGGGCACCAGTTATGGCTGGATGCTTCACAAAGCAATGTTGCTGCTTAGTTTCTGCTGCGGGATTTGGAGAGCAGGCGGAGGATTTCGAGGTAGAGCCAGATGAGCGTCACCATGATGCCGAATGCGCCATACCACTCCATGTACTTCGGCGCGCCGACGTTGACGCCCTGCTCGATGAAGTCGAAATCGAGCACCAGGTTCAGGGCCGCGATGGCGACGACCACGACGCTGAAGGCGATCCCGATGGCGCCTGAGCCGTTGATGGCGGCAAAGTGAACGCCTCCGCGGAACAGGCCGAGGAGGAGTTCGACCAGGTAGAGCCCGGCGATGCCGCAGGTGGCCGCGACGATGCCGAGCCGGAGCTTGTCGGTGACCTTGATGACGCCGGTGCGATAGAGGAATAGCAGGGTGAACAGGGTTCCGAAGGTGAGACATACGGCCTGGATGCCGATGCCGGGATAGCGCATTTCGGCTACGGCAGAGACGCCGCCGAGAGCCAGACCTTCGAGCAGTGCGTAGGCGGGCGCGGTGACGGGCGACCACTCCTTCTTGAAGATGGTGACGAGTGCGACTACGAATCCGAGACCAGCGCCGGCCAGCACCAGGGAAGAGATGTCAGAGACCTGGCGGGTTTGGAGGAACTGATGCCATGTCCAGGCCGCTGTCGCCATGGTGCACAGGAGCAGGATGCCGGTTTTGTTGACCGTGCCTTCGAGGGTCATGCGTTCGGTGTCGGCTGCATCGTTCAGCGCGGGACGCCCGAGGTCGTTGAAGGTGTTTTTGCCCAGTGCAGGATTGGAGGTTTTCATCAGTGCCATCGTTCGCCACTTCCTTACGCGCGGAGGTGTGATTGTCGCGCAGTGGCAAGTTTATGCCGGGAGTGGCGATTTCGATCCAGCAAAATAGAGGTGCGTCTTCCACCGGGCACCCGCGCTGTTCCAGCGATCCGCGATAAACTCCTGTAACCCGTCATGCCAGAGAACGACCCCACACTGCTTTCCCCCCAGACTGTTGCGTCTATTGCACCCGCACCTCAGGCTCCCGGGGTGCGAGCCGACAGCGCCCCGATTCCGCACACTGACGCCACCCTGTCCGAAACGATAGCTCCTCCGGAAGAGAACACCCCAATGCTCGATGTCCATCCTCCGCACCAGCCCATCCACACCTGGAAAGAGTATCTGCTGCACATGAGCACCATCGTGCTGGGTCTCCTCATTGCGATCGGCCTGGAGCAGAGCGTCGAGGCGATCCATCGCGCCAACGAGCGCAATGAGCTGCGCGAATCGCTGAAGCGGGAGACCGAAAAAGCAATCTCGGACGCCCGGCAGACGGAACAGACCGAGAACGATCCTCTACGCTGGCTCTCGGCTCGCTCGGACCTGGTGGAAAGGGCGCTGACCACCCATCAGCCGCTTTCCGTTCCGTTGCCAAGGAAGCCGCATGTGACCTCCTCCTACCTGCCGGTCGATCCGGTATGGTTGGCCGCAAAGTCCAGCGGACTGGTCCAACTGCTCAGCCAGGAAGAGGTGGAGGTTTATTCGCAGGCAGACATTCTCTTCACTAGTCTGGAGAATGGCCAAAAACCTGGGCGCGACGCGTCGTACAAGCGCGCGCAGTTTGAAGCCAGACATAAATCGGATCCGCAACATCCGGACATGGTCGATCTCTCCCACGCCACTCCCGAAGAGCTGAACATGTACATCAACCTGCTCCAGGAGGAGTACACCGCATGGGACCAGGTGCGCGTGGGCTGCCAGTATCTACGCGGAATCGAGACCGCAATCAACGCTGGGGAGCGCGACCTGGGAGGCATCCAGAAAGCTTCGCAGCAGTTTTACTCAAGGGATCCGCGCTGAGTGAAGCCGAAAGAGAGCTGGTGAGGCCCTTCCCTCGGCTGATTCTATGACTGACGCTGGGATGTTTTTTCGAGACTGATGGCGTTACCACGGGCTCGAACCCGGACTCTGGTTGCGCGGTGGAGTGTGGTGGTCGGACCGTCGCAACTGTTTGCCGGAATCGGCGGTATTGATCCTGCAGTGAAGCCGGACGCGCCTTATGCATTGCTCTTGCCCTGGGTACGGAAGTACTGGGCGAAGACGCTGTCCTGCATGAGCATGGATGCCCGCAGATGAACCTGATGCGGGGAGTCGCACTTGCGGGAAACAAGGGCGCGGTATTGATCGGGCAATGCATGCCAATCGAGCTCAAGGATTGCATTGTCGCTGACCCGGGTGATTCTGCCACTTTCGCGGAGCACGCGATAAAAGTGCAGCTGTCCCTGGACGATGAAGAGGTTTTCGGAGGGGTCTGGGACGATGCGGTCCATGGAAAGCATGGAGAGGCTCTGGCTGAGGCGGCTGAAGTAGTTGGGGAGGTGGGGCGCGCGCGATTTCAGCAGATTCCCTGCACTCAGTTCCTCGCGGGTGACGCCCAGCTCGGTGAGGGCGACCAAGGATTTCTCCACGTTTCGCTTCTGCCGCCACTTCGCATTCAAGAGCCACAGAGCGCATGCCTTCACGCGCTCATCGTCCGATACTGCGCAGAACCAAACCATGCACTTGAGCACGTGACTTCCGGCCACAGACAAGGGTAGTGGCTGGCCGGATTGGAAGGGCGCGAACCAATCTTCCATTCTGCCCAAAAAGTCCTCCGCTCCGACGGTGGCGAGCAGCGGCCGCGTTTCCTCGGCCCACGATCTGGGCATTCTGACAGGCGCGTTGCCGCGGAGGTGTTTGAGGAGACTCCGCCACTTCTGCTTGCGGTCGCCGGTCATCTGGCGAAGGTCGCGGCGAATGCATTCGCTCCAGCAGCGCGCTGGATCGAGCGGCTCCCACTCATCCATCCAAAGCTGCATATGGAGTGTCTGGCGGAGAGACTGCAAACTGGACTGGCTTTCGGACATCTCCTCGCGAAGGCCGGATTGAAAGGCGCGCAGCGAGCGGCATAGTTCCTCAGTCAGGTCGTTTTTCTTCAGGTACTCTGCGACTCGTTCCACGGGGCCATAGGGGACAATCCTGCCCAACAACGGGGTGGTCGCATCGAGCACCGCTCTCAGTTCCGGCTCGGTGAAGTCGGCCTTAACGCTGTACAGCACGCGCAGAAATGCCCGGAGGCGCATGCGAGATTGGTGGGCAGTGTCCAATTCCCGGTCGTGCTGATCGAGCCACCGCAGGCGAGTCAGAATGCTCAAGGTGAGCGACGGAATATCTCGTTTGGGGAGTTTCTTCCAAGGCCGAGGGTCGAAGGGAGTGGAGGGATCCCGCTGCTCTTCCGCAAGCAGGAAGTCATTGACCCGCGTGTGGGCTGAGAAGAGCGGGTCGTCAGGAGACAAGAGGAAGCCGTCCAGACAAGGGATCTGCATGACGATGAATTACTAGATCCGGCTATCTATGTTCAATGTGTCTTTTTGACCAGGGGAGGGTTTGGTAGCGTTACCGGGGCTCGCGTGTCACATGGAATTTCATGGGGAAGTATTGGCGAGGGAAGGGCATCCGGTGGTTTCCACGGCCGCGGGGGTTGACCGGGGGTGCAGCTGACTTAATTTGGGCGGCGTGACACGATCCGAGTTTCAGCACTATCTCCGCAGCGCCCGTTTTCACCTGACGCTTGCCAGTCTTGCATGCATCAGCAAATCCGCTGCCTGTCCGAACCGGCGATCGTGACCGCGGCACATAAAGGAATTCAAGCGGCCTAGTGACGCAGTTGGGCAGCGAGGTCTTTCATTGCCTGGTTTTCGAGGATGACTTCGCCCACGTCGCCACGGTGCAATGCCAGCTCTGCGGCTATTGAGCGGCCCAGAATCTGTTGATGGATATTTCCATACTTTCCAGGTACAAGGCTTCCCAGCCATCCCGCCCATGCGGGAGTGTGAGCGTTGCCAACAATAATCCCGGGACGAAAGATGGCAAGGCGAGAGAAGCCCACGCTTCGGACGTTATCTTCCTTCATACCCATCACGCGAACATATCGAAGCGGGCTGCTGGCCGAACTGCCTACAGCAGAGAGCAGACAAAACTGGTCGATCGCGGCGTCGTAGCAACCTTGTGCAAAGGCACCCACGATCCCGACTTCGAGCTGTTTCAGTTCCTCCTCGCTCCAACGCGCGGAGCCGGAGCCGACTCCAACGCAGCTGACAGCGCTGGCCGGACCCTGGTTCAGGGTCTCTCGCACAACGTCCGCAGTGAGCTCGCGGAAGTCCGGCGCGCTGGTATCCACAACGACATTTCGTACTCGCGACCCGTCTGCAACTGGTTTCCTGGTGAGCATCACGACTTCCCGGCATGCAGGGGTTGCCAGTAGCTCGGCGACCGTTGCACCGCCGACCTGCCCTGTGCCGCCGAGAATGATTGCTGCAAAATCCTGGTCCAAGCGAACGCTCCTACGATTCGGAGACTGACGCAGAATATTATCGTGACAGCGAGCGGTGGTCTCGGCTGCCGGACCGCCTTCTCTGGACTTCAGAGACTACTCAGTTTATGCGAGCTACTTCACGCTGTGAATCCACAGATTGATGAGGTTTGTAGCGTTACCGGGGCTCGAACCTGGACTCTCCGCCTTGAGAGGGCGGCGTGTTAACCAGTTACACCATAACGCCATCGTGACAGGAGGATGTTTTCTCCAGGTTCTCAAGCTGGAGCATCCCGCCTAGGGCTGGGCCGCGGGCATCCGACTTTCGACTTCCGGACCAGAGGAGGTAACGCGCCTCGCAACCTCATTTTGCGTTCAGTGCATCAATTCCTGCTTGCGCAAACTTCTCATCGGTTTCGGAGGCCGATCCGCCTACGCCGATGGCACCGATCATTTTCCCGTCTCTCATCACAGGCAGTCCGCCCCGCAGCAGCGTGATCTCGCCCCCACTCCCAATCGGCAATGGTGAAATCGTGGCGTTTACGGGCTTTTTATCCCGCACCGCGTCGGAGACCTGCCCGGTGGGGACACCAAATAGCAGCACCGCCCTTGCTTTGCCCTGTGCAGCCACCAAAATGAGCCGAGCCGTCTGATTCATCCGCTCCAGAAGAACGACGTCGCCATTGGTGTCCATCACGCAGATCGCAACGTGAGCGTTCGCAGCTTGGGCGGCCGCTTCGGCGGCAGCTGCCATCTTCTTGGCCGAGGCAAGGTCCATCGTCTGCGCGGAAGTAGCAGCTGAGCTACCGCCTCCTCCCTGCGGCCCTTGTGCAGGGCTTTGAGCAGTTGTTAGACCCGCAGCCAGAGCAAGTACAGCTGCAGCACGAACTAGATTTCGCATGAACGGCTCCCTTCACCTGTGGTCCCACCCGGAACTATAAACCAGAGGGCTGCGATCCGAGGGCTGTGATAACTCTAAACGCCCTGGGCACTCGTGTTTGTGCTATGACCAAATCTCGACCTGCGATCGAATTAGGGTCCCGGCGCTTCCAGGACTTTCCAATAGGTGTGGCGGGGGGCAGGGAACTGTTACTCGACACATAGTGCGACACCTTGCCCTTTAGGCTAAGTCGCTGCTTTTGGATATCGAGGGTTGGTAGCGTTACCGGGGCTCGAACCCGGACTCTCCGCCTTGAGAGGGCGGCGTGTTAACCAGTTACACCATAACGCCATCGCGACAGGAGAATGTTCTCTCCAGAGCAGTTCTTCGATGATACCAGCAGCCGCCGGGGACCTCAACCTGGCTGCGCTGGGATCTAGAGGCCGAGTTTCTTGACCTCGTCGTTGTAGTACTTGCGGTAGAGGATGTCCCACTCCTGCGAGCCTTCGAGGATGATCTTGCGCTGGGAGGCGATCTTCTGGCGAGCGGCGGCGTCGATGCGGGTCTCCTCAGTGAGGAGCTTCTCGAGGGCGCGACGGGCCTCCTGGCGGATGGTGTTGCGGTCCTCGAGAAAGTCGCACTCGGGGATCTCGGCGAGGGTGTCGGCGACGGTGTGGGCGAGCTTGTTGACTTTGTCACGAGAGATTCTCACAGCACCGCCTTGTACTGGGTGACCAGCCGCTGCTTCACTTTTTTGAACATCTCCGGGTAGCTGGCGCCGGTGCGGCGCATGTCCTCCTGGAGGGCTTCCAGGATGACGCGAACCTCGTCATTGATGCGGTCTTCGAGCGAGAGTTCATCCAGGAGTGCCTGGGTGACGCGCTCGTTCAAAATGGCGGGCTTTTGCGTCTGGATCATCTTGGCTTCGATCAGATGTTTTACGGTCTGACGCGCCAGATATCCGACGTAGTCTTTAGAGAAAATCATTGCTTTGGTTAAAGATACACCAGCATTTGCGGCTGCCACGGCTGCGAATGCTTTGCGTCGGGAATGCCGGCTCAGGCATCATGATGGCGAGTGAGTTTGGTGGGCGCCGGACGGCGCAGAGGAGGTCTGGATGAGGAGCAGCGCGGTTTCAGGATGGGTTTCGAGCTCCGTGCGGCGTGCCGGGCTTTTGGCTGCTGTCGCGGGCCTGCTGTTCGCGCCCGCGGTGCCGGCTGCCGCCTGGGCGCAGGCGAAGACCGCCCCGATGCCGTTTGTGGCGAAGCATATCTACTCGGAGAAGGCGAACCCGAAGGCGGATATTGCTGCGGCGCTGGCGAAGGCGAAGCGGGAACACAAGCGCGTGCTGCTGGATTTTGGCGGCGACTGGTGCGGCGACTGCCAGGTGCTGGATATCTACTTCCATCAGCCGGCGAATGAAGCTCTGCTGGCGAAGCACTATGTCGTGGTGCATGTGTGGATCGGGCAAATGGACCGGAACATTGATGTTGCGGCGAAGTATGGGGTGCCGATCAGCAAGGGCGTTCCCGCGCTGGCGGTGCTGACCGCCGAGGGCAAGGTAGTTTATGCGCAGGGAACCGGCCAGTTTGCCGATATGCGCCACATGGAGTCCAAGTCGGTTACGGAATTCCTGAACAAGTGGAAGGCCTGACCAGTTCGGGGCGTGACGCCGGAGCCGCCGCTGCGGCAGGGCCGGTGCTGCGCACGAGGACATGGCGGGAGCGGTTGTTTCGCGGGTACCGGGTTTACTCGCGCGCGGTGCACGGCACCTTTTTCCAGGTTCTGGAGCACGACTGCCTGAACGTTGCGCAATCGACTGCCTACTCGGCGATTGTGGCGCTGTTTCCGGCGCTGATTGTCGCGGCGGCAACGGTCAACCTGTTACCGGACACCGCGCCGTTACGGACGCAGGTGGCGGCGTTCTTTGACCGGGTGCTACCGCCTGGGGTGAGTCCGCTGTTTGAGTCGGCTTTCGGAAGCGCACCGCACCGGCATTCGGTGCAGGCGATGTTGAGTGCACTGGTGGTGAGTTTTCTGGGTGCGTCGAATGTGATCTCCACGCTGATGGAGGGGTTGAGGCGCGCGCAGCAGAGGCCGCGGGGCTCGTGGAACTTCTGGCAGCGGAGGCTGCGATCGTTCAAGCTGGTGCCGCTGGCGCTGGCGCCACTGGCCCTGGCGAGTCTGCTGGTGATGTTTGGACACGCGGCGACGAGCTGGTTTGTGTCCAACCTGAACCCGACAGGGCAGTCGATCTTTTTTGATATCGGATTGACAGTGCGCTGGACCATTGCGCTGGGAGCGTTTATCGGAGTTACGGCGCTGCTTTATCATGCGGGCGTTCCGGAGGAAGCTCCGGCGACTCCGCTCTCGCGGCCGGCGGGGGTTCGCCAGAAGCTGGATGAGCATGTGTTTTCGCACGTTCCGCTGCTGCGGGCCACGCTTCCGGGAGCGACGGTGGCGACAGTGATGTGGTTCGTGACGACGCTGTTGTTTGGCTGGTACGTGACGCGGTTCGCAAACTATTCCGAGGTGTACGGCTCGCTGGGCGCGGGTATTGCGCTGCTGTTCTGGCTCTACATCATCTCGCTGAGCGTGCTGTGTGGTGCGGAGTTTAATGCGCAACTGGATGAGCAGCGGGAGAATGAATTGACCAAGGAGCTGGTGAGACAGCGCAAGCTGGAGCTGGAGCAGGCGGCGGCCGCGGTTTCGACGTCAGATGGAACTCCCAGTATTTGATTTGCCTGCTGTTTGCCTGCCCGGGCGCGAAGCGAGAGGGCTCGGTGCCCGCACAGGTGGGGCGACGCAGGTAGAATGAGACCGACAATCAAATCGCCGGTCAGGACGCTTGTTGCATTCAAGAGCGCGTCGGCCGGCACAAGGGATCTGAAAACTCCTAGATGAACACTTCCGCACGTCCAGACGCAGTGAGCGCCTCGCAGCCGATTGGCTTGAAGCATAGCCGGCGCGCCAAGATTGTAGCCACCCTGGGGCCTGCCAGCAGCAGCCCTGATGTATTCCGCCAGCTGGTCCGGGCGGGAGCCGATGTTGCCCGGCTGAATTTTTCCCATGGCAGCCATTCGCAGAAGGCCGAGCTGATCGCCATGGTGCGGAAGGTGTCGCAGGAGGAGCGCAAGCCGATCTGCATTCTTGCCGACCTGCAGGGGCCGAAGATCCGCACGGGCAAGCTGAAGGACCACAAGCCGGTGCAGTTGATTGCAGGCGAGCACCTGACGATTACGCCGCGCGAGATCCTGGGGACGGCGTCCGTGGTGGGAACGACTTTCAAGACGCTCGCCGAGAACCTGGAGCGCGGGTCGCGCATTCTGCTTTCGGACGGACTGATTGAGCTGCGCGTGGATCGCATCGACGGCACCAACGTCGTTTGCGAGATTATCAACGGTGGCATGCTGGGCGAGAACAAAGGCATCAACCTGCCGGGCATTCCGGTGAAGGTGCCCTCGCTGACGGACAAGGACGAGGAAGACCTGGAGTTCGCGGTCAAGAATGGTGCGGATGCCGTGGCGGTGTCGTTTGTGCGGACGGCCGACGATGTTCGGCACGTACGCCGGCGGCTGGACGCGCTGAAGTCCGATCTGTGGATTGTGGCGAAGCTGGAGAAGCCGCAGGCGGTGGAGCACCTGGATTCGATTCTCGAGGTAGCGGACGCGATTATGGTGGCGCGTGGCGACCTCGGCGTAGAGGTTCCGCCAGAGAAGGTGCCGGCGATTCAGAAGCACATCATTCGCCGGGCGGCGGACTATCGCAAGCCCGTGATCACCGCCACCCAGATGCTGGAGTCGATGATCGAGAATCCGCGGCCAACGCGTGCCGAGGCCTCGGATGTCGCGAATGCGATCTACGATGGCACCGATGCGGTGATGCTCTCCGCAGAAACCGCTGCAGGCAAGTATGCGGTGGAGACTGTTGCGATGATGGCAAAGATTGTGACGGAGACCGAACACCAGATCCGGCTGGATCCGCCGCCTCGGAGGCATGCGCCACCGGCGACGCGGCTGACGGTGGCAGAGACGATCTGCGAGTGCATGGCCCACTCGGCCGAGGACCTGGAGCTGGGCGCCATCGCGATCTTTACGGAGAGTGGTTCAACGGCCCGTATGCTGTCGAAGTACAGGCCGCAGCCGCCGATCTTCGCGCTCTCGCCTTACGAAAATATCGTGAACCGGGGCATGATGCTGTGGGGAACTTACCCGCTGCTCTGCTCGCATGCGCGCGACACCGACAAGCTGGTGACGATTGCCGAGGAGATTCTGGAGAAGAACGGCTTTGTGCAGCCCAATCAGGTTGTTGGAATTGTGGCGGGAACGCGGACCAAGTCGGGCGCAACCAACTTTATGCGGCTGCACATGATCGGCGACCGGGAATTGCCGCCGGAGAAGAAGGAACGTAAGGAAAAGAAGAAGGGCAAGAAGAAGTAGCCTTTCCCGATCTGAAACCGCGCAGCTGCAGTGCCGGATGAGTTTGCGTCATTTCTGGCGGCTGCGTGCTTCTACAATCAGCGTATGGGGCGCATCCGAGTTCTTTCCGACCAGGTGGCGAATCAGATTGCCGCCGGCGAAGTTGTCGAGCGCCCGGCCTCGGTGGTCAAGGAGTTGCTGGAGAACTCTCTGGACGCCGGGGCTACGCGGATCCGGATCGAGGTCGAGGGCGGCGGCCGCAAGCTGATCCGCATTGTCGACAACGGCCACGGCATGGTGCGGGATGATGCGCTGCTGGCATTTGAACGCCACGCCACCTCGAAGCTGCATACCTCTGACGACCTGCTCTCGATTCGCACGCTGGGGTTTCGAGGGGAGGCGCTGCCGTCGATTGCTAGCGTCTCGCGGCTGACGCTGGAGACGCGCGCGACGGCTGACTTGGATGGGACGGCGGTGGAGGCCGGTACGGAGGTCGAGATTGCCGGGGGCAGCATACGGCGCGTGGAGGACTCGGGCGCTCCGGCGGGGACTACGATCGCGATCCGCGATTTGTTTTACAACACGCCGGCACGACGCAAGTTCCTGAAGTCCGAGCAGACGGAGCTGGCCCATATTGCCGCGTTGGTGACGCACTATGCGCTGGCGCATCCGGAGCGTCACTTTGAGCTTCACTCGGCGACGCAGGCGCTTCTGGTCGCACCTGCGGTGAAGTCAACCGCGGACCGGCTGTTCCAGATCTTTGGCCGGGATACGGCGGCCATGATGCTGCCGGCGACTGCGGAGATGGAGTTTGCGCGAGCCGGAATACCGGAGCCCCCGCCGTGGAAACGGGAGGCGAACTATAGCCCGGCCGAGCCGGGCAAGCTGCGGCTTACGGGCTTTATCTCCAAGCCGGAGCTGCAGAAGCTGAACCGGAACTCGATTTACGTGTTCGTGAACAAGCGGCTGGTGCGCGATCGGCTGGTGCTGCACGCGCTCTCGGAGGCCTATCGGAACATCATTCCGCCGACCTCGTTTCCGGTGGTTCTGCTGTTCCTGGATATGCCTCCTGAGGAGGTGGATGTGAATGTGCATCCGGCGAAGACGGAGGTTCGTTTTCGCCAGCCGGCCTTTGTGCATGATTTCATCCGCGACAGCGTGCGGACCACGCTGATGCATGCGCGGCCTGCCGCGAACTTTGCCGCGGCGCTCACCTCCGCGCCTCGGGCCAGTGCATCGCTATTGCTGGATGTAAGCCCGATGCCCGGACCGCCGGAAGAGCCGGTGTTTTCGCCGCGGGAGCTGGTGGAATCGGAGACCGCACTCGACGGCGCGGAGAGCTTTCGTTTGCAATCTCCGTCTGTGCCGGCAGCTCCGGGGCGGCTCGAGTTTGCCGAAGGGGCGATTGCGGTCGAGTATGACGCGCCTGCCGGTGTGGCTGAGCCGGAGACGCAGACGATACCCGAGGCAGCCGAAGCGGCCACGCTGAATTCGCTGGCGACGCTGAAGCCGGTGGCGCAGCTTCGCGACTCGTTCATTCTGGCCACCAATGAGGAGGGGCTCTGGATTATCGACCAGCATGTTGCCCATGAACGCGTGTTGTTTGAGAAGATTCTGCGGGAGCGCGAGGTGGAGAAGGTCCAGCGCCAGCGGCTGCTGATGCCGGTGCTCATCGATCTGCTGCCGGCGCAGATGATTTCGTTTGCGGAGATTGCGCGCGAGCTGGAGCTGAACGGTTTTGAGGCCGAGCCCTTCGGGCCGCGCACCCTGGCCATCAAGGCGACGCCGGTGGGTCTGGAGGGGCGCGAGCTGGAGCGAATGCTGGAGGAGGTGCTGGCGGTGCCCGAACGGGAGCGTCAGGCGGAGAATGCCGAGGCGCGTCGACGGCGCATCGCAGCCTCGATTGCATGCCATGCGGCGATCAAGGTGAATATGCCGCTGGAACCGAGCAAGATCGAGTGGCTGCTGGGGGAGCTTGCCAAAACCGAGCATCCGACCAGCTGTCCGCACGGGCGGCCGATTGCGTTGCGGTATTCTCATAAGGACATACAGCGCGCATTCCAGCGTATCTAGCTGAGACCCGAAAATCTTTGACGCGCGCGCCAGCCGCGTGGCCATGCACCCGAACAGCGCATTTGCAGGAAGGCTTCTCCAACTTGAATTCTGAATCTTCGAACCCCGAAATACCCACGGCCGCGCAACTGGATCAAGCCCGGCAGAAACGCTGGCACCAGAGCGGCGAAGCCCTGCTGACGGCGGAGAACCTGCGCAGTTGGATCAATGCAGCCGGCCTGGTGCTGTTTGCGCCGCGACCCCAGGTGGTCGGGCCTGCGCCTACGCTGGTGGAGGCGGTGCTCGGCGGATCCAGCGCGGAGCCGAGCCTGGAGCAGACGGGCGAGGCGCGCAGCCTGCTGGGACGGCTGGTGGCGGAGGGTGTAGCGGTACCGCTGAACCTGATGGGCACGCACGGCACGGCGGCCGACACTCCGGACTTCGTGGCCTCGGCTGCGGCATTCTCATTTGTGTTTACGCTGCGCGGCGACAAGCTGTGGAAGCAGCCGCCGGCGACCTCTGGTCCGACGAAGGTTTCCAATCTGGCCGCTGCGACTTATGAGGCGCTGACCTCGAACGGTCCGTTGAGCGCTTATGATCTGGCCACGCATCTGGGCAAGGAAGTGACGGAGACCGCGTGCCTGCGCGCGCTGAATGAGCTGTGGACGCAGCTGCGGGTGATTCCGGTGGTGCAGCCGGAGGGTCGCGCGACAGTGTGGGAGCTGACCTCCAGCCGGTTCGTAAAGCAGATCAAGGCTGGTGCAAATGCAGGCCAGCCCAAGGCACTCTCAGCGCTGACCGCGATGTATCTGAGCCAGGCGATGGCCGCCAGCGAGGACGAGATCACGAGCTTCCTTTCGCCGCTGGCGCCGCGCTCGCGCATTCGCGAGGTGTTGCATGCGCTGCTGGCGGCGCGTCAGCTTGCGACCGTGGCGGTGGACGGCAAGACTCTGCTGCATGTGGCGGGAGAGGCGTTCCCACTGGGCGGGGATGCGGCTGGCGAGTCTGCCTCGGAAGCGGCTGGCGAACCGGGCGTCGAGACGCCTGCAGAAGAATCCGGGGACGTGCCACGCATTCAGAAGTATGTGCCGAAGCCGCGCAAGGTGGGCACGGGGTATCTCGCGAAGGGCAAACCGGCGTTCAAGCGAACGTTTGAGCGCGGGGATACGCGCGGCAGGGGAGAGGGAGCAAGACCACGTCCTGCAGGCAGGGATGAGCGGGAGCGAAGGCCATTCCGGAAACCCGCGGAGGGGGCGGCTAAGCCGCGCTTCGATCGGCCCTGGGAAGACGACCGCCCCAGGCGGAAACCGGAGGGCGAGAGCGGACCTCCGCGCAAGCCACGGTTTGAGGGTGCTCGTCCGGATCGCGCGCGGTTCGAAGGCAGGCCAGAGCGCAAGGGGCCTCCGGCAGGGCGTCCGCAGTTCCGCAGCGGACCGCGTCCTGAGCGGCGGGAGAGCGACAGGCCGGATCGACGGCCACGTGGGAACGAGCAGGGAGGCGCGGATCGCCAGCCGCGGCGGGAGGGGGATTTTGAACGCCGTCCAAGACGTGCTCCGGAGAGCGGCGGATCGCCGGGTAGTTTTCCACGGCGCGGGGAGGGCCGCGGTCGAGAATCGCGCCCAACGAGCGGACCTCGCGAACGCAGCCCGGGCCAGGATCGTCCGCAGTTCCGGCGGTTCGATGCGCCGCGATCTCCGAGGCCGCGTCCAGAGCGCGACCGGGATGCGACGGGTCGCGCAGGAGGTTTCGATCGGCGCCCGCCACGCACGGGCCCGCGACCGGATCGAGGAGCAGAGGGTGGGCCGCAGAGGCGTGAGCGCTCCTCGGAGGGATTCTCTCCGCGACGGGGCGGCAGCTCCGAGGGCCGGCCGGCGAGCAGGCCGGGCTCGTTCACCAAGCCAAAGTTCGGCGGAGGCGGCAAGTTCTCGAAGTCATCCAGCAGCGGAAAGCCGTTCTCGAAGAAGCCATCGGGGCCGAGAGGGTCAGCGGGGTACAAGAAGCCGTCGGGTTACAAGAAGCCAGGGGGGTCGAACTTCCGGCCCAGGAGAGATGATTCGGCCTGATGGACGACCAGCTGCGCACGACCGATGAGGTTTCATCTTCAGGCGCGCCGCGCCGCACCCGGCCCGTGATTGCCATCGATGGGCCGGCCGGCGCGGGGAAGAGTACGCTGGCTGCGCACCTGGCGCGCCGGTTCGGATTCCTGAACCTGGAGACCGGCGCGATGTACCGTGCCCTGGCGCTGAAGGCGATCGAGTGCGATCTGGATTTCGACGAAGAGGGGCCGCTGCTGGCGCTCGCGTCCGACACCCGTATTCAGCTGGAACCGCATGCCGAAGGCAATCGCGTGCTGCTGGATGGGATTGACGTGTCGCGGCGCATCCGCGAATCCGACGTGACTTCGGCGGCTTCACGGGTATCGGTGCACCCGCGGCTTCGCGCCTGGATGGTGGATCAGCAGCGGAAGCTGGGGGCGAATGGGGGAGTGGTGATGGAAGGCCGCGACATCGGAACTACGGTCTTTCCCGACGCCGAGGTGAAGATCTTCCTGGACGCCGCTCCTGAGGTGCGCAGCAACCGCCGCTTCCGACAGAACATCTTCACTCCGGCGCCTCGTCCGCCGGAAGAGGAGATGACGGAGCAGGACCGGCAGGAGGCGCAGTTGGCTCTGCTGGAAGAGATGCGGGAGCGCGACCGCCGGGACCGCAGCCGGGCAGAGTCGCCGCTGCGCGCTGCCGAGGATGCTGTGGTGCTGGATTCGACGGCCATGGATCTGGCTGAGGTGATCGCCCGCGCCGAAGAGATTGTCCTGTCTCACCTGCCGCAGCAAGCTAAATGATTGGTGCTGTTTAGCGGGGACGGGGAACTGCACTGGAGCTGGTGCAACTAAACGATTTTCAAATTTTATCGATTGAATTCTGGACAATTATGCTAACCTTCACACATCGTTTGAAATCAGATTGGTTTCTGCGACGATTGCGTATTGTCGACGCCGATTTCGATTCCAGCGGCAAATTCAACAGTACTTAAGGAACAGATCAACATGGAACAGGGAACAGTGAAGTGGTTTAACGATGCCAAGGGGTTTGGCTTCATCAGCCGTCAGAACGGCGAGGACGTGTTCGTGCACTACTCGGCCATCAATACGAACGGCTTCAAGAGCCTCCAGGAAGGCCAGGCGGTGCAGTTCAACGTGGTCAAGGGCCCCAAGGGTTGGCAGGCGTCTGACGTTCAGCCTCTCTAAGCTTCAGATTCCTCTGTTCAGGAACGAACGGGTGCCTTGCACTTGAGTTCGACGGGATTGGAAAGGGCAGCTTGCGCTGCCCTTTCCGTTTAAGTCAGCAGGGTGTTACTGAGGTGACGCGGAACCGGGGTCGCCGACCGGAGTCACGCCTGGAAGGACTACGGAGCTGGTCCTCAGCTTGCGATAGTCCGAGTAGTCCACCCGGATGTTTCCGCTGAAGTTGAAGAAGAGGAGGGCGCGGGCAGAGCCGTGCGCCTCAATGTGCGCCGGACTCCAGACCTCGTTGTTGACTTTGGTCTGCCGGAATGCGAATCGCGTGCCTTTCTGGATATTGAACAGCAGTCCTCCGCCGACTTTGAACCCATTCACAAAGTAGCCTTCTGCCTGGACCATGGCGCGGTCGTTCTCGTCGACCCATACGGTTCCACGCAGATCGCGAATCACTTCTTCCCCACGATTGTGTGTCCGAGCTGCCGGATCGCCTTCATAGTCGACGGCAATGGTCTCGCGTCCGTCGAGCTCGACGCGGCGTGGGTTGCTGAAGCGGCCTAGTTCCAGCAGTCGCGAGACGGGAATGATCTCATCTCCGCGTGCGTTGGTGGGCTTGCCTTCGGCCTCGGCTTTGGCGCGTCGCTCGCGAGCCTGCTCGACCTCCTTTCGTATGCGGCCATCCTGCTTGGCCAGCTCTGCCGCGCTGATATCCTTGCCATCCTTGCGCACCATTCGGTTTACGGGCACGCCCTCAGACCAGTAATGGTCAAACTCAGTGATAGTGGTCTTCTTCACGCGACCGCTGGAGTCGGTACGCTCCTGCACCTCTACGGAGTGGCAGATGTATTGTTTTTCGGTCCCTTCCGCGGCGCGCTGGTTCTGCTCCACCTGGTGCATGAGCGAGGCGATCTCCGGCAAAGATTGGGAATCGCTCGCGCGGGACGAGACAGACGAGGCAGGCGCTTGTGGGGTTTGGTTTTGCTGCGCATGAGCGCAAGCAGAAGCACAAAAGAGCAGAGCAACCAGGCAGGGCGCGTGGATACTCCCGCGTGTCATGTGGCGACGGCCAACTCTTCTTCGAGCTGCTGTTTTTCGGCGAGCGCCGTATAGTAACCATTTCTGGCGATCAGCTCGTCATGGGTACCCAGTTCGACGATACGGCCGCCGACCAGGACCGCGATCTGATCAGCATTGCGGGCGGTGGAGATGCGATGCGAGATCAGCAGAGTAGTGCGGCCTTCCATGACCCTGCGCAGGCCGTTGAGTATCTGCTCTTCGGTATAGGTGTCCACGGACGCAAGCGCGTCGTCCAGAATGAGAATGCGCGGATCGCGCAGCACGGCCCTGGCAATGGCGGTGCGCTGTTTCTGGCCACCGGAGAGGGTGATGCCGCGCTCGCCTACCATGGTGTCGAAGCCACGCGGGAACTCCAAAATTTCGTTGGCAATGTGGGCCACACGCGCTGCCTCGACGATCTCATCTTCGGTGGCGTCGGGGCGACCGAAGGCGATGTTCTGCGCGATGCTGTCGGAGAAGAGGAAGGTCTCCTGGGGCACGAAGCCGATGTTCTGCCGCAGCTGCTCAAGGGAGTGCTGCCGGATCGAGGTGCCGTCGATCAGCACGGTTCCTTCGGGTGCGTCGAGCAGGCGCGGCACGAGCGAGACCAGCGTCGACTTGCCTGAACCTGTTGGCCCGACAATGGCGGTCGAGGTGCCTGCGGGAATGCGCAGATTGATGTTGTGGAGAACCTCCGGCCCACCGGTGGAATAGGTGAAGCTAAGGTTGTGGAACTCGACGTCTCCGCGCAGTACGGCGGGCTGCGGCGGCAGATTGTCGGCGTCGATGATGGCGGGCTGCTGTTTCAGCAGCTCGTCGATGCGAACCACACTGGCGGTGCCGCGCTGGAACAGGTTGACGACCCAGCCGATCGCGATCATCGGCCAGATCAGCTGCACCATGTAGACGTTGAACGCGGCGAAATCACCGACGGAGATGCGATGTGAGACCACCTCATGTCCACCCACCAGCAGGGTGATCATCAGCCCCAGCCCAAGCACCAGTTCGAGTGAGGGCCACAACATCGCCATCAGCCGAACCAGGTGCATCGACCTGCCGATGTACTCCAGGTTCGCCTTTTCAAACGAGGCGATCTCGGCTTCTTCCTGGGCGAAGGCGCGCACCAGTCTGGCGCCGGAAAAGTTCTCCTGCGCTTTGGCGGAGATATCGGAGAACATGGCCTGGATGCGCTCAAAACGCCGGTGGATGCGGTGTCCGAAGGACTGGACGAGAACCGACGCGATGGGCAGCGGCCCCACTGCGCATAATGTCAGCTTGGGGCTGATGTGAATCATGAAGGGAAGCGCCGCTGCTGTGAACACCAGGCAGTTGGCGCTGTACATGATGGCGGGACCCAACAGCTGCCGCACGGCGTTGAGGTCGTTAGTAGTGCGGGCCATGATGTCGCCGGTGCGATGGGTGTGGTAAAAACTCGGCGCCTGACGTTCGAGATTCGCGAACAGATCATTGCGCAGGTCGTACTCGATCTCACGCGATGCCCCGATGATGACCTGCCGTGTGATGTAGAGGAAGATGGCGGAGAGGGCAGCCACCAGCAGCAGGCGGAGGGCATGATATGCAATCCGCTGCTCGGTGACGCCGTGCTTCATGTCGTCGACGGCGTGGCCCACGATGAGGGGCAGAATGATCCGCACCACGTTGTAGGCGATAACGGCAAGGCCGCCCCAGGCAAGGTTCTTCCAGTAGCGCTTGAGATACGGAAACAAGGGCCGGATTTTATCAAGCATGCGTGGAATATCCTGGGGGCGGACGCCTGCATGTTGGATGAAGCAGGGCGACTTGCCGATTCGCTACTGCGGCTTAGGGGCGGTACTTCCGGGGGCCGCGGACGAACCTGCGGGCGGGGTCTGCTGGGAGCTGGCCGGAGGTGCGGGCGGCTGCGGGCGGGAATCGCTTTGGCCGAGGAGCTCCACGTCGAATACCAGCATGGCTTTGGCGGGGATCGCCGGCGGGCGTCCATTTGCGCCGTACGCAAGCTGATATGGGATAAAGAGGCGGCGCTTCCCGCCGACATGCATTCCGGCAAACCCGGTGTCCCAGCCGCTGATCACCTGGTGGGCTCCGTACTGGAACGAGAACGGAGCCGCATCCGGCTTGTCGGCATTGGAGTCGAAGACGGTTCCGTCCGTCAGGTAACCGGTGTAGCGGATGCTGTACCACTTGTTGGGTGCCGCGGCTTCGCCGGTGCCGGGTTTGATGTCCACATAAAGGAGCGAGAAAGTCTCGCTGGTGAGCCCCAGAGTGTCCTGCAACGCGGAGCCTTCCGTGGGGGCCACATACTCAACTTTTACCGGCGGATCGATGCGCAGCGTAAAGAGGACGTTCGCGCAGGTCGCGGCGGTCAGGGCTGGAATCTTCGGCGAGACGGCGGGAAATGCGACGCAGTTTGCAGCTGCATGGGTGGCTGGCGTCGCAGCCCGGTGCGGAGAGGGATGCGTCGTCTGTGCCGCAAGGGTCGCGGTCGCGGTGAGGCATAGCAAAGCAACGGTCAGCTTCATAGTCCTTATCGTAAATGGTGGATCAGGTGGGAGTCCGCAGCAGCAGATAAGCGCCGGTGAGGCCGAAGAGCAGGTCTGGCGACCACGCCGCCAGCAAAGGAGGCAACGTGCTCACGTTACCCATAGAGCTGAAGATCTGCCCCAGGGTCCAGTAGGCCAGCGCTACGCCAATTGCGGTGGCGACGCCCATCAACCCGCCGCGTTTGCCCATCATCAAGGCAAACGGCACGGCGATGAGGGCCATGATGAAGGAGATGGCGGGCACTGAGAGCTTGTTCAGCAACTGCACGCGCAGCTCCACCGTGTTGAATCCTGACTGGCGCAGATCCGCGATGTAGTTGCTCAGCTCGCCGTACGACATTTCGTCGGAGGGCTTGTTCTCCTTATTGAAGTAGGCCGGCTGCTCCCGCAGTTCCGGAAAGGTGGCGACGGCGAATGGCTGATAACTGGCGACCGTGGATCCGGAGAAGGTGCGCAGCCAGCCATTGTCGAAGATCCAGCGGTTCACGCGTGAGTCCCATTGGACGCTTTTGGCATAGATCCGACGCTGCAGGGTGAATCCTTTGGCGTCGAACTCGAAGACACTCAGGTCGGCGAAGACGTTTCTGGCAGGATCGAACGCCTGGTAGTAGAAGATGCGGACTGGGTCGTCGGCATGATTGGTCTGTCCGGAGATCCAGGTGCGGCCGGGGAGCTGGAAGGTCTGTGCCGGTTTGCCTTTGATCTCTGCGCGGAGCGCTTCCTGCTTGCGATTTGCATCGGGCAAGTAGGACTCATTGAAGGCGAACAGCGCGAAGGCGACAATAGCTGCCAGCAGCAAGATGGGCGCGACCACGCGATAGAGGCTGATGCCGGTCGCTTTCATTGCAGTCAGCTCCGACGAGCGATTCAGCGAGCCAAAGGTGACCAGTACCGCGAGCAGGGAGCAGAGCGGCGTCACCTGGGAGATGATGAACGGGACCAGATTGAACAGGTAGGCGCCGACGACAATAAAAGGCGTCTGGTTTCGAACGATGTCGCCCATGAGTTCAAAAAACGTAAAGATGATGTACAGCAGCGCGAAGGAGCCGAGCGAAAGCAGGAAATTCGCGACGTAGCTGCGCATGACGTACTCGTCCAGCAGCAGGGGAAAGCTAGTGCGAAACATCTTCCTGAGGCGCTGGACCAATCCCCGGCTTGCCTCTGCTCCGAATGCCTGGTCGGACTCACCAGAGTGTTGGATCGGATCTGCACTCTCGCTTTTGACCAGGTGCAGAAACACGGTCCTGATAGGCCGGCCAAGCGCTGTCCCGACCGCGTTGAAAGAGTTCAGCAGAAACCCGCCGCCGGCAAGCTGGCGAAGCAGTATAAGTCCGAAGAAGGCAAAGAAGAGATTGGCTGCCCAGATTCCAAGAAAGGGGGAGACTCGTCCATTCTTTGCCAATGCCATTCCGATGTTCGAGAGCAGGTAGTAGGCGAACACCAGCAGCAGGGTGAGCACGAATCCGGTGCTTTTGCCGCCGCGCTTGGAGGAGAGCCCCAGCGGCACTCCGATAAGCATCAGCACCAGGCAGGCGAAGGGATACGCGAATCGGCGGTTGAGCTCGATACTTGCGATGCGGCCATCCGCAGGCCGGGACGCAGCATTGCTTATCCGCGACATCAGTTGATGCATGGATTGCGCATACAGGGGCGCGTCGTTGCGGGAGATATGGGTGTCGTCCTGGGAGGTTGGCTCCAGTGGTAGATCCAGATATGCGTAGGTCTGAAAATCGTACTGGTCTGGATTCGTGGCCGAGATTTGGTGCTGGTCTGCGTTGAGCAGGTGCACTCGTGTAATCTGCGCCTCGCCGCGGCCTGATGTGGAGACGATGGCCTGCTCCGCAGTGGTGATATTGGGATTTGCGGGCTGGGTGAGGTCGGCCAGAAACACGTGCCGCCAGACTGCCGCGCCTGCGGCAGGCCGCACATCCTGCACATACAGAACGTAGTTCTTGAAGTCCTCATAGAAGACGTTCTGCTGAATCTGCACCGCGGCTTGGGAGGTTTTCAACTGATCCTCGAGGCGCAGCAGGTCGGCCGCGCCATGGGGGGCAAAGTAAAGAGTGTTGATGAGGCCGAGACCGAGCGCAGTGAAGGAGACGAGGGAGATAATGCGCACGAACGACATCGCACCCAAACCGCAGGCGCGCATTGCGGTGATCTCGGAATCCGCAGCAAGGCGTCCTAAGCCCAGCAGCACGCCAGCCAGGACTGCCGTGGGAATTGTGAAGGTGAGCGTGCTCGGTAGCAGATCGCCGAAGATGCGGGCTACGTCCAGCAGCGACGCCGAGCCGCGCACCATCAGTTCGACGACCTTCGACATATCCCGCATAAACAGCACGAAGGTGAAGAGCAGACCGCCAAGGGCTGCGTAGGAAAGAACTTCGCGGAGAATATAGCGGGTGAAAATGCGCATGCGGGGTTTGTCTGAGTGTAGCGCGGCGTGCGCCTGGAGGACGCTTCCATCCTGCTACGCAGATGCGCTCAGGTCCGGATGTGGCTGGCCGGCAGGTCGGGGTGATCCTGGGTGGTCAAGGCTTCCCGGTCCGCGCAGTCGCCTTCGATAAAGCAGCAGCGCAGAATACCGCATACGACTGCGAGGCCGATGCCGATCAACAGGTAAGTCAGGGCGTGGCCCAGATGGCCCGTCAGATAGGGAAACAGGAAGATGCCGACACCCGCATAGACCAGGACAGTAAAGATATTTCGAAGTGTGCAACGTGACATACCGCGCCTCCCGGCTCGGAAGACAAAAGCCCGCTACAGATCGGAGGAGGTTTCTCTGGGGTGCGTTGCTCCGGGCGATCCGTTCGCGCCGCAAGTCTAACTCCGGACAACCAGAATTTTCCAGCGCTTTCCTGCGGCGGTGGACCTGGTCAAGGATTGGCCACGAAACGGTAGCCGATGCCTCGGACGGTGAGCAGATGCTGGGGCTCGGAGGGGTCGTCCTCGATATACCGCCGCAGCCGGACGATGAAGTTGTCGATAGCGCGGGTGTCTGTATCCTCGTGCACGTGCCAGACCTGCTCCAGGATGTCCTTGCGGGAGACGATCTGACCCTCACGCTCGGTCAGATATCGGAGCAGATCGGCCTCCATCAGCGTGAGCTGAGTGACCCGATTGGGCGCGATCAGTTCCAGCGCATCGAACCGTATCGTCCTGTGATTGAAGGAGTAAACGTCGGGTGCAGCGTCCTGCTCGGGAACTGGCTGCTGCTCCTGCCAGGCGGTCCGGCGCAGCAGAGACTTGATGCGAGCTAGAAGGATGGTGAGGTCGAATGGCTTGGGAAGGTAGTCATCTGCGCCGGCTTCCAAGCCCTCCAGCACGTCCTCCGGTCGGGAGCGCGCGGTCAGAATAAGGATAGGGGTGAAACGGCGAGCTTCGCGGAGGGCGCGTGCGATCGAGAAGCCATCCCTGCCGGGTAACATGCAATCGAGCACGATGAGAGATATGCGCTGCGCTCCTGCTGCTGGAGCTTGAAGCAGGTAATTCAGGGCTGCGTCGCCGTCGGACTCGTGATGGGTGCGGTAGCCCTCAAGCTCCAGATTGAACAGCACTCCACGTGCGAGGTGATCTTCGTCTTCGATCAAAGCAATCAGCGGCGGCAGATCACTCACTGCTGAACCTCCGCCTGAGCCGCAGGCAGGGTGGACTCCGCCGGAAGCGAGCTTGCAAGGGGCAGCAGAATGGAGATGGTTGTGCCCTGGTTGAGACCGGCGCTGGCGGCCTTCACCTCGCCGCCATGCTGGCGAACGATGGTTCGGACGAGGAACAGGCCGATGCCGGTGCCTTTGATCTTGACCGCCATTCGGCCGGGAACTCGGTAGAAACGCTTGAAGATGCGCTTGTCCTGTCCCGGCGGAAGCCCGACGCCGTGGTCGGAGATGCTGAGACGGACGCTGGCATAGTTGACGATGGCCAGCGAACAGCGCACCTGAACACCGTTGGGAGAGTACTTTACGGCGTTGTCGAGCACGTTGAGGATCGCGGTGCGCAGGTCCTCGGCGATGCCACGCACCCGCAGTCGCACTGCGCCGGGAACACGGTCAAGGACGATGGCCTCATCGGGCAGGTGATGGCGTTGGCGAGTGATGGCGATGCAATCGGAGACGATTGGCTCAATCTCAAGCAGCGACCGGTTCTGATGGCGGCTGCGGGCGTTCAGTTCGCCGGCCTTCAGCACCTGCTCGACTGTACTGAGGAGGCGTCCGGTGTCGTCAAGCATGATGCGGTAAAAGTCCTGCCGCTGCGGCTCTGGGATTTCCCGGCGCTGCAGGGTCTCAAGGTAGAGGCGGAGTGAGGCGATAGGCGTTTTTAGCTCGTGGGTGACGGCGTTCAGGAAAGAGTCCTGGCGCTCGTTACGGCGCACCTCACGGATCAGGAAGACGGTGTTGAGCACCACGCCGGCGACCAGCAGGCCAAGGAGAATGAGCCCGACAACGAACAGCATGATGCTGCGTTTGTTCAACAGCACCCATGGGATATAGAACGCAATGAGTCCGCCGATGATCAGCACACCCAGGGTGATGGCCAGGGCGATGGCTCCGCGTCTGCGCGTGATGTTCATGACTGGGAAGAAGTATAGTTGCCGGCGCGCAAGACGCTGCGATGCAAATCACCGCAGCCTTGGCCAAGGGGAGGGCAGGGTGCGAAGTGCTATCCTCGGCGGCATGGCTTATGAACTGGATTCGCAGGCGTTGGAACGATTGCGTGGGCTGTATGCGGCGATGTCGGATGGCGAGCTGACCGCACTTGCCGAGAACCCGGATGACTTGACCGACATGGCGCAGCAGGTGCTTCGGAGCGAACTGGGCAGCCGGAAACTGCCGGTGGGGAAGGCGAACGTTGGATCGGGATTCGAACGGCGGTGGGCGACGGATGCGTTTGGCGGGAGTTCGGCGATAGTGGCCGCGAACCCGGTGGCGCAGGTGATTCTGGGGAGCGCTCCGGATGTGAGCGCCGAAGTGACGGAAGGGCGCGATCTCGCACCGGGCGAGTTTCTGCTGCGGACGTTCCATGACTCGTTCGAGATGGCGAAGGCGTGCGAGTCACTGGAGCGGGCCGCCATTGGTTTCCGGGTGGAGGATGTTTCGCAAGCCTCGGACACGAGCAACGGGTATGCGCCAGTGGCGCTGAACCTTATTGTGGCGAAGCAGGACCGCGAGCAGGCGATGACTGTGCTGCGCAAGGAGATGGGGCTGTTCCCGTTGCAGGAGGTGTCCGAGCCCGACGCAATGGTGGATGACGGGACGGTGTCGCAGGTGGGCTACTTCGGCAGGCGGCAAGATGCGGACGAGATCGCTCAGGTGCTCGAAGGAGCCGAGATCTGGCATCGGGTGGCGGCGAATCCGGAGGGAAGCGCGGAAGCCGAGGATGCATGGGTGGTAGAGGTGAAGGAGATCGACCTGATGCGAGCCGGCGATGTGGTGGAGAAGGCATTGGGGTGAGGTGTTGCGGGTTGCTGGTGGGAGATCTAGGAGTCTGCGGCAAAATGAAATTGCACAAATGCAAAGGCCGTCTCGTGAGGAGACGGCCTTTGTGCTGGAAACGGGGATTTGGGGAGGGCTGATCAGGCGCCGGCTGGCTTCGGGTCCTTGGGGTCGAACTTGGCGACCTGGACCTTTTCGGCGAGGCCGATCTTGGAGAGGAACCAGATGCCGTAGTAGTTGATGTCTAGCTCGTACCAGGCGAGGCCGTGACGCGCGCTGACCGGATGGGCGTGATGGTTGTTGTGCCAGCCCTCCCCACCGGTGAGCAGCGCTACCCACCAGGAGTTGCGGGAGTCGTCTTTGGTTTCGAAACGGCGGCTGCCGAACATGTGGGTGGCGGAGTTGACCAGCCAGGTGGCATGCAGGCCGACGACGACGCGAAGGAAGGTTCCCCAAAGCACCATGCCGAGTGCACCGACGATGCGGTGTCCGGTGGGCGCTACAGCGGCGCCGATCGCCATCTGGAGAAAGCCGACGATGGTCAACGGAAGCCAGTGATATTTGGAGAGCCAGACATGGGCGCGGTCGCGGGTGAGGTCCGGTGCGTAGCGGCCCAGCAGGGCGGTCTCGGAGTGAAGGGCGCGGCCAGAGAGAATCCAGCCAGCGTGAGCCCACCAGGTACCATCCTGCGGGGTGTGCGGATCGCCTTCCTGATCGGAGTTCTGGTGATGGACGCGGTGGGTAGCGACCCAGAATATGGGTCCGCCCTCAAGCGCCATGGTGCCGCACATGGTGACGAAGTACTCAACCCACTTCGGGGTTTTATAGCCGCGGTGCGTCAGGAGGCGATGGTAGGCCATGCCGATGCCGACGTTGATGGCGAAGAAGTAGGTGATAACGGCGGCGGCGAGGTTCTTCCAGGAGAAGAAGAAGAGTGCCGCGATGGCTGCCACGTGGAAGAGACCCATGAATATGGAGGTGATCCAGTTGATGCTGCCGGCCTGGTGCTCGCGACCCATGCGAAGGTCCTGACGGACTTTGCGAGCGGCTTCGGCGGTGCGCAGACGCGCGATTTCCACCGGATCCATCTCGGTTTGCGCGGGGAAGGAAAGAGGAGTGGCGGTCTTGGTTGCGGAGGATGTTTCAGGGGAGAGAAGCGTGGGCGTCATTTTCTAAGTTGGCCTCGGGATGTAACTGGCGGGCTGTTTGCTGCCCCTTCGATCTCAACGCTAGCAGGATGGCGGAGGACGTGGTGTAAGACTTTTGTAATGGCGACGCTGACGAGGCGGAACAAGCTCTTAACTGACACTTTCGAGGGAGCGGCGCCGCGCATATATCGCGATCTGTCTGCGAAGATGGACTTCACGGACAAGAAGGAACAGAGGCACATGAACGCCGAACTGAAGACACCAACGGGCACACGGCAGTGGTACAGCTTTCGCAAAAGAGCAAAAGAAGGCGAGGAGCAATGACGACTGAGGAGTTGAAGGCTGCTGCGCTGGGACCGTTTCGGCTGGCACCGTGGTTCAGTGCACGACCGTGGGGCCGGATGGACCTGCGTCCATGGTATGGGAACGTCGGCAACAACGAGCCAGTGGGCGAGGCATGGCTGACTGGCCCAGAGAGCGTGGTTGAGACAGGGCCGATGGCCGGCAAGAAGCTGGCCGAGGTGGTGGCCGGCAATGGTCGCGCGGTTGCAGGTCAGGACGGCGCGGAGTTTCCGCTGCTGGTGAAGCTTCTGTTTCCAAACGACAAGCTCTCAGTGCAGGTGCATCCTGACGATGCGCAAGCCCAGGCGATGGGACGGCCGCGCGGGAAGACGGAGTGCTGGTATGTCCTGGAGGCCGAGTCCGGAGCGGCGATCGCGCTCGGATTGAAGCCCGGCGCGACCGTTGAGTCGGTGCGGCAGGGAATGGAGCAAGGCACGCTGGAGCAGATGATGCAGTGGGTTCCGGTCACGACGGGAGAGATGATCTTCGTGGACGCGGGAACAGTGCACGCGATTGGGCGAGGCATGGTTCTTCTGGAGACACAGCAGACGTGCGATATCACGTTTCGCATGTACGACCATGGCCGTGCGCGCGAGCTTCATGTGGAGAAGGCGCTGGAGGTGATGCGCACCGAGACGGCCGCGGGCAAAGTGGCAGCTCGGGAGATGAACGGCTTCACGAGGCTGATCGAGCAGAAGTACTTTACGGTCGACAGGTATGACGTTGCCGCGGGTGATGCGGCGACAATCGACGGGGGCATCCCTACATGCCTGGCGGGATTGCACGGAGTTGGCCAGGTGGAGTGGGACGGCGGTGAGGCAGTGGAACTGCGCGCCGGTCAGGCCGTGGTTGTGCCTGTTTCCGTCGAGCAGGCGGTGGTGCGCAGCAGCCCGGAGGGCATCAGCTTTGTCCGGTGTTTTGCGCCGGCGGGTTAGAGTCTGCGCAGTATTCAAGCATTCTCCCAATCAGCTAGGATGATGCGGAATTTTCATCGGAGGAAGAATGCGGGGAGTTGCGGTTGTATGCGCGTGCCTGCTGGGAAGTGTATACGGGCTTGGTCAGACGCCTTCTGCGGGCCAGTCTGTTGCTGTAGTGACACCGGCAGGCGGGTGGACTACGAGTGGTGGCGTGGCGTGGCCGTCGAATCTGCCTGAACCGATGCCGCTGTGGCCCAGCGGTGCGCCGGGCGCGATGGGTACCGCAGAGTCGGATACGCCAACGATCGCCGCATTCATCCCTGCTTCCAATCCTACGAAGACGGCGGTCATTGTGGCTCCCGGTGGAGGTTACTCGCACCTGGCCATAATTAAAGAGGGTTCCGATGTAGCGCAGTGGTTGAGCTCGCGTGGTGTGGCGGCCTTCGTGCTGAAGTACCGGCTCGGTCCGAAGTACCACAACCCCATTGAGCTGGGCGATGCGCAACGGGCGATCCGAACGGTGCGCGCCGAAGCGGCGCAGTATGGGATCGCGCCGGATCACATCGGCATGTGGGGCTTCTCGGCAGGCGGACACCTGACCGCAAGCGCGGGCACAAACTTCGACATGGGGAAACCGGATTCTTCAGACGCGATCGAGAAGCAGAGCAGCAAGCCGGACTTCCTCATCCTTGCCTACCCGGTGATCACGATGCTGGACCCCTATGTGCATGCGGGCTCACGAAGGTTCCTCCTGGGCGACAATCCTGCGGAGGCCGATCTGCAGTTGATCTCTCCGGAGCTGCATGTCACAGCGCTGACGCCACCCACGTTCCTGTTCAGCACCACGGACGACCAGACGGTGCCAGTGATGAACAGCATCATGTTCTACTCGGCGCTGGTGAAGGCACGTGTCCCGGTAGAACTGCACATTTTCCAGCACGGGGCGCATGGCTCAGGTTTGGCTCCGGCGAACCCGCAGTTGGCTGGATGGACAGATCTGCTGATCAAGTGGATGCGCGAGCGCGGGTACGCGGCCGCGGCGGATGCAGGCAGGCTCGATCGATTGGGGTCGACTCCTTGATCGCACCCCCGCCAGGACTGGACAGGACGTTCCACACCAGAAGCTAACTGCAGGGAAGAGGTGGGCCTATGGGTGCGACGCGGCATGGACCGGATCAGTGGGTGTTGGCGTCAATGGCGTCAGTGAGGTCCTGCTTGAGCTCTTTTTGCTGGATGAGATCGAGCTTGGCGCCGTTCCGCGTGACGTAGAAGACGTCGATGGCGGTTTCGCCTTCGGTGTCGATGAGCGCGACTTCGATGTTGCAGCCCAGTTCGGCAAGCGCCTGGCTAATGGAACGGAGCAGGCCAGGGCGGTCCTGGGCGACGATTTCCACCAATGTGCTGTGGCTGGAGGCCTCGTCGTCGAACTGAATGCGAGTTTCCACTACGACCTTGGGAGCCTCGCGGCGACTGCGGCGGCGGCCACTGAGCAACCTTTCCACCGAGACCTGGCCGGTCATAACGTCGTGGACACCCTTCACGAAGGACTGGTGCTCGGAGACGTTCATCTCCAGGGTGCGGAAGGTATCGGTGAAGCGGAAGTGGTCGACGACAGTGCCGCGGGAGTTGGAGAAGGCGTCCGCGGTGACGATGTTCATGCCCCAGGCGGCGAGCGCGCCAGCCATGTCGGAGAAGAGTTGGGGCCGGTCCTGGGTGACGAGGGTCATCTCGCTGGTCTCCGGGGCGTAGCGGAAGCTGAGCTGAACTTTGTCTTCTCCGAAGCGCTGTGCCATCTCGAAATCGGCTTTGACGTCGCTTGGGGCGCGGGTGCGGAGATAGCGTTCGGGAAAGCCCTGCAGGAAGGCTTCCACCTCGGTCTTGCGGCCGGGCAGCAGGGCTGCGACGCGATTGACGAGTTCCTTGCCGACGCGGGCTCCGACGCGCTCGTCGTCGACGCTGCGGTCCAGATAGCTCATGGTGGCGAGGAAGAGCCGCCAGAGGTTTTCCGCCTTCCAGGGGGTGAGAGCGTCGGGATGGACGGCCTGGATGTCAGCGTAGGTGAATAAGGCGAGCATGCGTAGCGCTTCCGGAGTCTGAACCTTTGCCGCGAAGGCGCGAACGGTCTCCAGGTCGAAGATGTCGCGGCGGAGCGCAGAGGACATTTCGAGATGGTTGGCGATAATGCCGAGCAGGAGCTCGGTCTCATAGGTATCGAGTTCAAGGCGCGCCGCAACATTTTTCGCCATCTGGGCGGATTCGCGTGCGTGATCGTCGGTGCTGCGGCCCTTTCCGGTGTCATGGAGCAGCCCGGCGAGATAGAGCAACGCCTGGTGCTGGACATCGCGCAGAATCGCGCCGAAGCGGGCGGGCCACTCACCCATAGGGCTGGGCTGCGGGTTTTCGAGGCCGTGGAGGGTATCGATGAGCACCATGGTGTGCTCGTCCACGGTGTAGCGGTGGTAGGCATCGCGGATGACTAAGGCGTCGATGCCGTGGAACTCGGGCAAGATGAGCTCGAGGATGCCCATGGCATGCATGGCTCGAAGGGTGTTGCCGGCGTAGGGCCCTACCAGGATCTCGCGCAGGCGACGCCATAGCGCGGGGCCCTCTTCGAGGTGCGCAGAGAGCCGGGGAATGGCATGGGACAGCCGGGTTTCGGTGGCGCGGTCGAGGCGGCAGCCGGAGCGGGACATTTCGGCGAAGAGCTGGAGGACGATATCGGGGTCGTGGGCTGGGTCGCCAGTGGGACCGGCGGCCTCCGCCAGGAAGAGGCGATTGTTTTCGACGCGGAATCCACCGGCGGGAAGTTCGGCGCGGCGTTTGGGCCTGAAGATGTTGGCGCGGGCAACCACGCTCCAGGCGCTCCCGCGCTGTTTGTCAGGAACGGCGTCGATCATGTGGTTGAGACGGCGTTGGACGACGCGCGCATGGCGGAAATAGGCACGCATCCAGTAGGCGGCGTCGGCCTCACGGCTGCGGGCGCCGTTCCCGCCGTTAGAGGAGCCTGGGATCGCGGCGACGTCGAGGCCGATGCGCTCGCGGGCGGCATCGTCCTGAGCCTGCCAGTCGAGAGTGTTGTCGTCGCGCTCATGCCGGTAGTGGAGGAAGCAGCGGACAGTGAAGAGGAAATTAACCGCGCGTTCAAACTCTTCCCGGTCGGCGGCGTCGGAGAGCGCTTCGGAGCCAGCGGGTCGAAGCAGGGTCTCCAGCCAGCCGCAAACGTGGACATCGCGCAGGCCGCCGGGGCAGTCCTTGATGCTGGGCTCCAGGTGGAAGAGGGTGTCACCATATTTCTTGTGGCGCTCTGCAGTGAGCTGCACTACGCCGGTAGCGATGTTGTGCCCGTCGGACTCGAGCACCTTGGGGTAGCCCACAGAAGCGAAACGCTCATAGACGACGGAGTCGCCCGTAAGAAAGCGGTTGTCCAGCTCGGCGAGAGCGAACTCAACGTTGTCCGACTCGAATTTTTCGGCTTCGCTGCGTTTGCGGGTCTGGGGCGAGAGGCGTATGCCACAGTCCCAGAGTTCCTGGCTGACACGGCGGATGGGCTGCTTGACCTCGTCCTCGTCCACTTTGCTATCGAGCAGGAAGAGCAGATCGACATCGGAGTGCGGGAAGAGCTCGCTGCGTCCGTATCCGCCCAGGGCGAGCAACGCGATTCCGGAGCGGAGTCGGGGGGTGCGCTGGACGGCTTCTTCCCAGAGAGCAGAGACGAGGGCATCCATGGCTTTCGAGCGCGCGGCGATGGTTTCGCGGCCTGAGCTGCCGGCCTTGAACGCATTGCGGATTGCCAGCATCTGGTGCTGGTAGTCCTCGCGAAATCGAGTCGCTGTGTGCTCCCTCTCTGCCATAGATAAATTGGGGCTTGAAACTACAGCATACAGGCACAGACGCAGCGACACGAGAGCGGAGGGCCGGGAAGGCTCGCTGCGCTCTCGTATTGAACCGCCGTCGGAAGGGAGTTTGGGTTAGAGCGCGACCTCGCCGCGCTCGTCGTTGCGAATGCGGATAGCTTCGTCGATGCGGGTGACGAAGATTTTGCCGTCGCCGATGGTGCCGGTGCGAGCCACCGAGATAATGGCGTTGACCGCACGATCTACCATGTCGTCGGCCACGACAGTTTCCAGCTTGACCTTGGGGAGCAGGTCAACCGAGTATTCGCGCCCGCGATAGAACTCGGTGTGACCCTTTTGACGGCCGTGTCCGCGAGCTTCGGTAATGGTCATTCCCTGTACGCCGATCTCGACTAAGGCCTCCTTCACTGCGTCGAGTTTGGACGGCTGAATGACTGCTTCAATCTTCTGCATTGCTTTCCTGCCCTTTCCTATGTTGCCGATGCCTAAGCTCTGACATAGTACGCTGTGCGCGGTAATTTTCGCATCTTCAGGACGGCGATCTGTCTGGGAAGATAAACGTGCGATTGCGGTGCGATCAATGCGCCCAGTCGTAACCTTCTTCGCCGTGCTGGCTGAGGTCGAGTCCGGTCCTCTCCTGCTCGGCGGTTACGCGGAGTCCAATGGTCTTGTCGACGATGAAGAGGATGACGAGAGTGCCGACGGCGGAGAGTCCCCAGGCGATCGCAACTCCGATGAACTGGTGGAGCAGTTGGATGCCATTTCCCTCAAAGAGGCCGGTGGCCTTACCGTTGCCGAAGATGGGATTGATGCGGCTGGTGGCGAACAGGCCAGTGAGAATGGCTCCAATGGTGCCGCCGGCGCCGTGAACGCCAAAGGCGTCCAGCGAGTCGTCGTAGCCGAACATCGTCTTGACCTTGACCACCATGTAGAAGCAGACGATACCGGCGATGAGGCCGATCCAGAGGGCGCCCATGGGGGTGACGAATCCGGAGGCGGGCGTGATGGCAACCAGCCCGGCCACGGCTCCGGAAATCGCGCCGAGGGCGGAGGGCTTGCCATTGCGGATCCACTCGGCTGCGCTCCAGCTCAGGGCTGCGGCAGCGGCGCCGAAGTGAGTGGCGACGAAGGCGGAGGTGGCGAGGGTGCCGGCAGCGAGAGCCGAACCGGCATTGAAGCCGAACCAGCCGACCCAGAGCAGGCAGGCGCCAATGAAACTGAGCACGACGGAGTGTGGCGGCATAGGCTCACGGGGATAGCCGATGCGCTTCCCCAGATAGAGAGCGGTGACCAGCGCCGAGACACCGGAGGTGACATGGACCACTGTGCCTCCAGCGAAATCGAGGCTGGGGATGCGGCCAGTAGTTGCGTTCAACAGGCCGTGGACGCCCCAGACCATGTGGGCCATGGGGCTGTAGACAACGATGCTCCAGAGCACCATGAAGACGAGCATTGCGGAAAACTTTATGCGCTCGGCAAACGCTCCGGTGATGAGAGCCGGCGTGATGATGGCAAACATCAGCTGGTAGACCATGAAGGTCTGAAGTGGGATGGTTGCAGCGTAGTTGGGATCAGGCTGAAGGCCGACTCCGCGCAGGAAGAGATTGTGAAGGCCACCGATAAAGGCGTTGCCGGAGCCGAATGCCAGCGAATAGGTGAGCAGGGCCCACAGAACAGTGACTACGGCCATCATGGCGAAGGTCTGCATCATGGTGCCGAGCACGTTTTTCTTGCGGACGAGACCGCCGTAGAACAGGGCGAGACCTGGACCACTCATCATGAGGACGAGTGCGGCGGAGACGAGCATCCACGCGTTGTCTCCTGAGCTCTGGGCGCTGGCGATGGCGGTGGATTGTGCGGCGACCTGCTGTTCCAGGGCTGCGATTCGCGCAGAGTCCGGAGCGGAGGTGGGCGCGGCCGGTTGAGCCTGTGCGGTGTGACCGGCAAGCAGAGGCACGGTGAGAAATAGCCCCAGACACAGAGCGAGCAGCGGGTACCGTGTAAAGCCAGAACGCATCGACGAATCCCCTACGAGTATTTGGGCAGGGCAGCCGCGATTGGTTCTGCACGGTTGGGCGCCAAAGCGGTTTCAAGACCGTGCGAACAGGGCTTCTGCCGCCTTGCGTACTCTACACGAGTGGCCGGGACAGGCCAACCAGTGCTGAATGAAGCGCATCACAACTCACTAGCCCCCAGTTCCAAACCAGCGGCAGTACACCAAGAAGCGGCTGTCCCCCATTTATACTGAGAATCACCCATGACGACTCCCGCGGATCAAAACAGCAGCAACGGCAGGCCTACGGATGTACCACAGCCGGGCGACCGGTATTTTTTTGGCTCTCTGGACAGCTTCGGAAAGAACCGGGATAAGCTGCGCGAGGTGAACTGGGGCTACGACCAGCAAGAAGGCGTGGTTCTGGCGTCCCTGGATGCAGCAATCAATTGGGTGCGGAAGAATTCGGTGTGGCCGATGACCTTCGGTCTGGCGTGTTGTGCGATCGAGATGATGTCGATGGGCGGCTCGCGGTATGACATTGCGCGGTTCGGCGCGGAGGTGTTCCGTCCGTCACCCCGGCAGAGTGATCTGATGATTGTGGCCGGACGCGTCTCGCAGAAGATGGCGCCTGTGATCCGCAGGCTGTATGAGCAGATGCCGGAGCCAAAGTGGGTGATCTCGATGGGGGCCTGCGCAACTTCTGGGGGCGTGTTCAACAACTACGCGCTGGTGCAAGGCATCAATCAGGTGATTCCGGTGGACATTTACGTGCCCGGGTGCCCTCCCCGCCCGGAGCAGTTGCTATACGCCATCACGTTGCTTCAGGAAAAGATCCAGCAGGAGCGTGGAACAGTAAGAAAAACATTGAACTTATCGTGAAGTCGGTTTCAGAAAACGGCAGTTTGCGTGCGACGTTACTGACCAGATGCAGTGATTGATTTTGCTGCGGCAGCAGGTGTTAAGCAGTGGTAAAGCCGTGTAGCGTATGAATTTAGGGAGCGGTTTTTTCCTGATTTCATGTGTTAAGTGGGTTACACTCTGGTTGACCTGTTCCCGTGGTTGATTGCCGCCAGTTGGCATGTATCAACAGATTTATGTGGAGGATGAGGGATGAATTATCGCCCGTTTCGTAGTCTTGGCCGGATGACACTTGCAGTGTGTGCAGTTAGCCTTGGAATTTTAAGTGCGGGCGCCCAAACGCCTGCCGCACCAGCTTCAACGATGACGGCGGGTCCAAACCCGTCGAAGGTCGATGTCTTTCTCGGCTACTCGTATTTCGGCACGCACGGGCTACTGAAGCCCGCCGGAATCGCCTATTCCTCGATTAACGAGGGTGCGATCGGCAGCGTCGCCTACTATTTCAACCGTTACTTCGGCGGCGAGTTCATCTATTCGAACCATCCGGATGGCAGGAACGACGGGTTCTCCGGAGCCTCACTGGGTCCGATTGCTCGACTCCCGATGGATAACTTCACTGTTTTCGCGCACGGATTGGCCGGCGGCGGACGCCTGGGCGGCCCGAACAGCGAAGCTGGGTCGCAGCTTGAGCACGAGCCGTATCGCTGGGGACCCGCGCTGACGGCAGGCGGCGGCATGGACTACGACATTCCGTACTTCGATAACCGTTTCAGCCTGCGTCTCTTTCAGGCCGACTATCGGTACATCCACGCGGATTACGGTCCGTATACCAGCATCCCGACGAACGGTATCCTCGGTGGCCGCGCAAATATCTCTGCGGTCGAGTTGAGCACGGGTATTGTGATGCACTTCGGCCATGTCATTCCGCCGCCCCCAGTTGCGTACAGCTGCACTGTGGCTCCGGCCAGCGGCTATCCGGGCGACCCCATTACCGTGACCGGCACGGCGACCAACCTAAACCCGAAGAAGACCGCGACCTATAGCTGGACTTCGACTGGCGGGACGATCTCCGGGACCAGCAGCACCGCGAACATTGACACCAAGACGGCCGCTCCGGGAACGTACACGGTGACGGGTCACGTAACCGAGGGTGCAAAGCCCGGTCAGTCGGCAGATTGCTCCGCGCAGTTCACGATCAACGCCTTCCAGCCGCCCACGGTAAGCTGCTCGGCGAACCCAACCTCGGTCAACCCGGGCGATTCGGCTACGATTACTACGACGGCGAGCAGCCCGCAGAACCGTCCGCTGACCTACAGCTACACGGCGACCGCTGGCAACGTCAGTGGCACGTCGTCCAGTGCAACTCTCTCGACCACCGGCGCGGCTCCTGGCTCGATCACTGTAACCTGCAATGTTGCTGACGATAAGGGCAATACCCAGTCGGCTACAACGACGGTGAACGTCATCCAGCCGCCTCCGCCGCCACAGCCGCCGGCTCCTGCGCCAACCACGTCGAATCTCTGCACGGTAAGCTTCGGACGCGAGAAAGCCCGCCCGGCGCGTGTGGACAATGAAGCCAAGGCTTGCCTTGACGAAGTTGCCCTCTCTCTTCAGCGTTCCTCGGATGCCAAGCTCGCCCTCGTCGGACACGAAGAGAGCGGCGCGAAGGGCCGGAGAGCCAAGAACCTGGGTGCACAGCGCGCTGCCAATACCAAGGACTACCTGGTGACCGAGAAGGGTGTGGATGCGTCACGCATCGACATCTATACCGGCCCCGGCGACGATCCGACGGTAACGACCACGCTGATCCCGACGGGCGCGACGTTCGACAATTCGGGCGTCACTCCGGTCACGGATGTGAAGGCTACACCTCGCAACGCTCGCCGGAGCAGCAGGAAGAAAGCGAAGTAAACGCTCCGGAACACGAACTGCAAAGGCTGACTGGATCTTCCAGTCAGCCTTTGCATTGGGCGCAGCAAGTCCGGCGCAGATCACCAATGGGTGGGATATGAATCCAATGGAACAGGATGGTACACGGGTGAACATGAAACAGCGGCGGGTTGGGGTGTTCTGTGCGGCGGTGATTCTGCTGCTCTGTACTTCGCGTGGCTTTGCGGCAAAGTGGCTTCCGGTGGGGCCGGAGGGCGGGGACGCACGCGCCTTTGCAATCGACCCAACGGACCACCAGCATGTTTACCTGGGCACTGCCGCCGGGTGGCTTTACCAGACCCACGATGGGGGTGTGCACTGGGAGCGCCTGGTGCGGGTAGCCGATCGCGACGACCTGGTGATCGATAACCTGCTTATCGATCCGGCGGACACGAAGCATCTGGTGCTTGGCGCCTGGGCCGTCTCGGACAAGCCGGATGGCGGCATCTTTGAGAGCCATGACGGCGGCACTAGCTGGACGCCGGTGGCGGACATGAGCAAGCAGTCGGTGCGTGCGCTCGCGGAGGCGCATTCGGACCCGAAGGTGATGATCGCCGGAACGCTCGAGGGGGTTTTCCGATCCGAAGATACGGGAGCGCACTGGAAACGCATCAGCCCTCCGGAGAACAAAGAGATTCACGAGGTCGAATCGATCGCAATCGATCCGACTGATGCGAAGACGATCTACGCCGGAACCTGGCACCTGCCGTGGAAGACCACGGATGGAGGCGCGAACTGGGCACCGATGACGAAGGGCATCATTGTCGACTCCGACGTGTTCTCGATCATCGTCGACCCCAAGACGCCGAGCGTGATGTATCTGAGCGCGTGCTCGGGCATTTATAAGAGTGCGGACGGCGGGGAAAGCTTCAAGGGCGGAGTGAGCGTAAATAAGGGACAGGGGATTCCTTCTACGGCGCGCCGCACCCGAGTCCTGATGCAGGATCCCAATGTGCAGCAGGTGGTGTACGCGGGAACTACCGAGGGCCTCTACCGCAGTGACGATGCAGGCGGAGAGTGGAAGCGTCACACCGCGTCCAGCGTGATTGTGAATGACGTGCTGGTGGATCCGACCGACTCGAAGCGGGTGCTGCTGGCAACGGACCGCGGCGGCGTTCTGATCAGCCACGATGGCGGGAACAGCTTCGAGCCCTCGAATGCGGGCTTCTCGCAGCGTGAAGTCTCCGCGATGGCGGAGGATCCGAAGGATCCGGCTCGGGTGTACATCGGCGTGGTGAACGATAAAGATCTGGGCGGCGTATTCGAGAGCCGTTCCGGAGGAACCAGCTGGAACCAGGTGAGCGCAGGGCTGGAGGGCCGTGACATCTACAGCCTGACGATCAGCTCAGAGGGCACTCCCGTCGCAGGCACTTCGCATGGAATCTTTCTGTTGAAGGATGGCATCTGGAAGCGTTCGCCTGCCAGCCTGGTACCCCCGTCGGCACCGCGTAAGCTGCCGGTCCGTGCGGGCCGCGCGGGAGCAACCAAAGTTCCGGCTGCTGCTGTGAAAACCAGGGTGGTAAACACGCATATTCCGCCGGGCAAGAGTTACGACGGCTCGGTGTTCAGCCTGATGTCGAGCGGAGACACGATGTATGCCGCGACTTCGCGCGGCCTCTTGAGTACTTCGAGCAACGGTGCTATCTGGAATCTGGTTGCAGGCCTCCCGGCGACAGAGTGGCGGTTTGTCGCAGCAAACAAGGGCGTCATTGCAGTCGCGAATCTGAGCATGATCAAAGTGTCGACAAACGGAGGAGAGAGCTGGCAGACAGTCACCCCGCTCCCAGATTTGAAGATGCTGGAGGCAGTTGCGGTGGACGGGGATGGGCGAATCTGGACGGGAGGACGTCAGGGCGCCTACTACACCACGGACCAGGGAGCCACCTGGACGATGCCCAAGGATCTGTATGCCCGCAATATCAACTCACTTTTCTTCGATGAGCAGGGCAGCAGGATTCTGCTGACTACCGGCGGCCGCGCAACCGAGGCCTTTGCAGTAGAACTGCCGACGATGAAAGTTCGCGCCTGGGACACGGGGTGGAAGCTGCGGCTGCTGCGGCCGGTTGCGGACCACTTTGCCGCAGCAACCCTGTTCGACGGCATGGTGGTGCAACCGAGGATGGTGGATTCTGCTCAGCTCAGCAAGCGGTAAGCCGATAGAATAGGGGCAGGATGAGTCATGCTCCTTTAGGTTCGGAAATGCGAGGCGCGGGTGCGGAGTTGCGCCCGCGCCACAGCTTTCAGACTTGGGATTCCTCGCTACTGCCGATTGCGGCAAAGGTGAAGGCCGGCGAGCGGCTTACGTTCGACGATGGAGTCGCGCTTTACCGCAGCGGCGATATTCTCGCGATTGGCTGGATGGCAAATGTGGTGCGTGAGCGAACGCACGGCGACATCGCGTATTTCAACGTCAACCGGCACATCAACCCAACCAACGTCTGCGTTGCGAGCTGCCGGCTCTGTGCCTTCGGCAAGAAGAAGGGCGAGAGCGGCACCTACACCATGGCCCTGGAAGAGGCATGGGAGACGGCAGGCAAGGGGCTCACCGAGGCTGTGACCGAATTTCACATCGTCGGCGGTCTGCACCCCGATCTCCCGTTTGAGTATTTTATGGATCTGGTGCGGGGGCTGAAGCAGCGCTATCCCAAAGTCCACGTGAAGGCGTTCACGATGGTGGAGGTTGCCTTCCTGGCGCGCCGCGGCAAGATGACCATCGCAGAGACACTGCGGCGCATGAAAGAGGCGGGAGTGGATTCCTGCCCGGGCGGCGGGGCGGAGATATTTGCGGACCGAGTGCGGCATATCATCTGCGACCACAAGATCGACGGGGGCGAGTGGCTGGAAACAGCCCGCCTGGCGCACAGAACCGGGCTCAAGTCGAACGCGACGATGCTCTACGGCCATGTAGAGAACGATGAGGACCGCGTAGACCACATGCTGCGGCTTCGCGAGGTTCAGGATGAGACCGGCGGGTTCCAAACGTTTATTCCGCTGGCGTTTCATCCGGATAACACGGCGCTGGCCCATATTCCGAAGACTACCGGGATCATGGATCTCAAGCAGATCGCGATCGGCCGTCTGCTGCTCGACAACTTCGCGCACATCAAGAGCTACTGGCAGATGGTATCGCCGGATATGGCGCAGATCTCGCTGCGGTTTGGAGCCGATGACATCGATGGCACGGTAATCGAAGAAAAGATTTATCACGACGCCGGCGCGACCACTCCGCAAGGGATGCGGCGCGCAGACCTGGTTCGGCTGATCACCGAAGCCGGGCGTGTTCCGTTCGAGCGGGACACGATGTACCGGGCAGTTACCCGAACCGAGGATACGTTCACCATCGCGGTCTAAACTTCGGCGCGCGCTGGGCCGCCTGCTGACATAGCACCTCCGCGGCTGCGTGGTGGAGCGATGCCCTTCGTGATAGAAGGGCGTGTTCGGGTTGGCTCGTGCTGACCTACGTTCGCAATCAAGGGACGGCTCCGCCGGAATTTATCGAAGCAGGGCATGGGGGGCGCAGGATTGATTCGCTGCGGAGGGAACTCTGCCGCTATTCTGTTTGCACTCTCCTATGTGTCCGATGCGCGTGCTCTACGGCGGCCTGGTGTTCCTGTCCGCATTCCTGCTGTTCACCATGGAGCCTATGGCGGCCAAGGAACTGCTGCCTGTACTTGGAGGATCGTCGGCAGTCTGGATCACGTGTCTCGTGTTCTTCCAGGCTGCACTGCTGGCGGGCTATTTATACGCCCACTGGGCCGCGCAGCAGAGGAATCTGTGGGTGCATGCATTGTTTGCATGCATCGCGACGGTAATGCTTCTGGCGCCCGGAGTATTTGAGACGGCGCTTCGTGGCATGCGGTTGAGTCTGGAGCTGAACTGGGACGCAGCAAGTCATCCGGTCAGCGTCATCTTCGCCACTCTCGGCGCGAGCATCGGACTTCCGTTTGTGCTGCTGAGCGCCACCACCCCTTTGTTGCAGGTGTGGTGGACGCGGCAGATGCGGGAGCCAATCCCTTACCGGCTGTTTGCTGTCTCGAATGCGGGATCGCTGCTGGCGCTGGCCATGTATCCCAGTCTGATTGAGCCGTACCTGAGTCTGCAGGCGCAGCGAAGCTGCTGGACGGCAGGGTTTCTGATTTATCTTGCGTCGTCCTTATGGCTTGGGCAGCGAGTCATGAGACATGGCGCGGTTTTAGCCGGCCCGCCATCTGCGGCGAAACAGAGACGAGACCCGGTGTCGGTCAAGTTGCGCTGGATGTGGTTTCTGCTGCCTATGGGGGCTTCGATTCAATTGGCAGCGGTGACCAGCCATTTGAGCCAGGACATCGCGCCCATTCCGCTGCTGTGGGTGCTGCCGCTGGGCGTGTATCTGCTTAGTCTCGTGGTGGCGTTCGAGTCTCCGGCGCTCTATCGCCGCGCAGTGGTATCCCGGCTGATGATCGTAATGCTCGCGAGCCTGGGCTATGCGCTCTCCCGGGTGGATACGCGGTTGCCGATCCGAATCACAGTGCTGTTCTATCTGTTTGAGCTCTTCATCGTGTGCTGGTTTTGCCATGCCGAAACCTATCGTCTTCGTCCGGGGGACGTAACGCGCAGCACAGAGTTCTATCTGTGGATTGCGGCCGGCGGAGTCAGCGGAACTTTTCTGGTTGCGATTGTCTCGCCGTTGGTCTTCCGCGCCAACTACGATCTCGCACTGGCGTTTCTGTTCTCGGCAGTGCTGGGTGTCCTGGTGCTCTGGGAGGAAGGGTGGTCACAACGAGCACTCTGGATCACGGCTAGCGTGCTGCTGCTGAGCACGACGGTGGCGCTGAGAATCCAATTCAGCAAAAACGCCATGGTGAGAGTGCGGAATTTTTATGGCTCGCTGCGCGTGGTTGCTGCCGACTATGAGGACCAGGGGGAAGACACCGCCGACGCAGCGCGTGCCGCCGGGCCGGTCCGCGTACTGATGAACGGACGCATCCGGCATGGCACACAGATGCTGTCTGATGCGGACCACAGGAAGCGGCCGACGACCTACTATGGGGAAGACTCGGGCGTAGGACTTGCGATTGATAACTGCTGCGCGGGACACGTTCGCAAGATCGGAGTGGTTGGCCTGGGCGTTGGCACTGTCGCCGCTTATGGACGGCCGGGAGACACGATCCGCTTCTATGAGATCAACCCCCTGGTCGAGCCGATTGCACGCAACCTGTTCACTTATCTGCGCGAATCCGAGGCACTCATTGCGATCGTGAATGGCGATGGGAGGGTGGCGCTTTCGCGTGAGCCGCGACAGAACTTCGATGTTCTTGTGATCGATGCGTTCACCGGGGATGCGATTCCGCTGCACCTGCTGACTCGTGAGGCGGTGCGGCTGTATCGAAGTCAGCTCGCGCCCAGCGGTGTGATCGCTTTTCACGTATCCAACTCCTACGTGGATCTTGCACCGGAGATCGACCGCGTGGCCGAGGATCAGGGTATGCAGGCGCGAGTCGTGGAGAGCTTCGCCGTGCCCGCGGAGGGAGCTTACCGGGCCACCTGGGTGCTTGTATCGGCTGATAAGTCATTTTTCAGCACGCCGGGAGTGCGCGATGCTGCGGTTCCCATCGAGCGGCGGCCCGAGCTGCGGGTCTGGACTGACGACTACTCGAGCCTGCTGCCTCTGCTGCACCTGGGACGCTGACGCGCGTGCTTGCCCCAGCCTGCGGCAGCTGAAGCTGGTTTATCTGCGCACAGCCTTTTTAACGCTCTTTGTTGCAGCCAGCTTTGCTGGCGGCCGGGGAGAGCTGGCTGCCTTCTTCGTCCGCGGTTCAGGTTCCTGGACCTCGCCGGCCTGGGCGTTCTCTGACTGCTGCTTGAGTGCATGCAGCACGACACGGAACATTTCTTCCTCGGGAGCAGGCTTGCCGGTGAAGATCTCGAACTGGCGCGCACCCTGCTGGATAAACATCTCGATGCCGGTGATGAACGGAATGCCCTGCTTGCGGGCCTGATGAATCAGCGGCGTCTCGAGCGGGTTATAGACGAGATCGAATACCAGCTTCGCGTTGATCTCGCCGTCGAGGATAGAGGTGGATTTGTTCCCGGCCATGCCAACCGGCGTCGCGTTCACGATGACGTCGAACGAGGTCTTTGCCAGAGAATCTCTCCTGCAGGTCTTGGCGCCTGCCTGGCGGGCAAGTTTCTGCGCCGTCTCCGGGGTACGGTTCAGAATGAAGACCTCGGCTCCGCGATCTTTAAGCCCGAAGACGGCGGCCCGAGCGGCACCGCCTGCGCCCAGCACAAGCACCTTGGCTCCGCGAATCTGCATGCGCTTCTCGAGCGGCCCGACGATGCCCTGAACGTCGGTGTTGAAGCCGTAGAGCTTGCCGTCGAGCATGCGAATGGTATTTACAGCGCCAATCTTGGCAGAGAGCGGATCGGTCTGCTCCAGGTGCGCGATGATGTCCTGCTTGAGCGGCATGGTGATGGAGACGCCCTGGATGGGAATCTCATGCACCAGTTTCAGCAGATCGTTCAGCTTGGTTGTCTGCAGTGCGAGGTAGACGGCATTCACCGTCTCGCGCCGGAAGGCCGTATTCATCATGATCGGCGAGAGGGAAGACTTGATGGGATTGCCGGCGACGCCGTACACCTTGGTGGCCGCATCCACTTGATCGATGCGGTAGGTTTCGATCAGGGTCCTGGCGGCAATCTGGCCTGGCGCAGTCTCCTCGCCTTGGGTGGCCGCCGCAAAGGTAAACGCCGATCCGGCACGGACTCCCAGCACTCGCGAGATCACGCCGGCATCGCCCATGCAGAACCCGATGATGTTGGTGTGATCGCTCATGCGCTCGAGAAACCGGATGAGCGTCACGTTATCTACCAGGGCCTTGGCCGTGGGCACCATCTTTACGAAATCAGGAGTGAAGCGCTCAATGCGCTGGTAGACGCCATCCAGGTCTTTGGTCTGGGAGTAGTCGTGATAGCTGATGATCAGGGCGATGCCGGTGTCGCGAAGCCGCTGCAACTCACCCTTTTTCAGCGCTTCGGCCGCCTCCAATTCCAGATCAACCAGGTGAAAGCCAGTCTCAGCGGCTTTGCACAGCACCTCCAGTTCGGCCGAGGTGGATCCTTCGAACCGCCCTCCATTTTCCTTTCGGCGGCAGGTGGCGATCGCCGTCACCGCCGTATTGTCATGGAAGAACTGCTTGAGCTTGGGCAGGGCTGCCAAGGGTTTTTCCAGGTAATCCAGCCGGAACTCGATAAACGGGTTCTCTTTCAATACGGCAGAGGCTTTCTCGACCATCTCGGAGACGGTTGAGCCGATGATGGCGACGCAAATCTTGGACAGCCGGGAGCGGAGCAACTGAGGAGCTATGGTGGGCACGTTCGATCTCATAGGCGCAATCGCGTATCTTACAGAGCAGCCGGTTTGGATGCAAATACGCCAAGAATTTCCGGCAACTGCCAGTTTTATCAGATGGATCAGGCATGCTTCGCGACGCGCCCGTCCGGATAGACAGTAGACGCCCAGAACCGTAGAAAGGTCGCTTACCTGCGGCCGATTATCGCCGAGTGTTGCGGCAATGTGATTGACTTCACAGTAGCTTAAGAGCTTTAGGAAGTGGAGCAGAGAAGGGAAGGGATGGGTTGTTGACCTCCGCAAGCTTAGGCCGCGGCAGGGTGCAGGCACCGCAGCCCGTACCCCCCTTGGTCCGAGCGTCTGGCTGGGATCGCTATCCCTGGCTGTGGCACGGGTTTAGCAGCCGGGCGGGAGGGGTTTCGGAGGTTTACGGACTGGGTTCACTGAATCTCGGCTGGACCTCCCATGACACTCCTGCTTACGTCGCTGAGAATCGCACGCGGCTCCTGGAGGCACTCTCGGGATTGCCTCGAGGGGCCACTGCCGAAGCGGGCGTACGCATGGCCACGCTGCGACAGACCCACACCGGTCTGGTACGGATCATCGAGGCCGGAGACTCCCCGCTTCAAACTCCCGAAGGCAAGGCTGTCCTCCGTGGCGATGCGGCGATGACGGACCTCCCAGATCTCGTGCTGGGAGTTCAGGTGGCGGACTGTGTTCCGGTGCTGGTTGCTGACATCAGGCGCAGGGCCGTAGCTGCCTTTCACGCGGGCTGGCGAGGCACGCTGAAACGCATTGTGGAGCGCGGGGTAGGCCGTATGCGGCTGCGCTACGGATCGCGTCCCGAAGATCTGATTGCGGTGGTTGGTCCCTCGATCGGGGCCTGCTGCTACTCAGTGGGCGAAGACGTACGGCACGCGTTCGAGAGCCAGTTCGCGTACGGCGATCAGCTGTTTCGTGAGGTATTCGAGTCGGATCCGGTGAAGCTGAAGTACCCAATGCTCTTCCTGAGCGCACGCGCTCCTGGCCACTCCAATCTGGGCCCACAGATCCACCTCGACCTCTGGGAGGCGAACCGGAGGCAGTTACTGGAAGCCGGGCTCAGGGAAAAGAAAATCGAGGTCATTGGCGAATGTACGGCCTGCAGCCGTGTTGGCGAACAGCTGAAGTATTTCTCTCATCGCGGGGAGAGCGGCTTCACAGGCCGGATGATGGCCGTGATTGGGATTAAGTCGAAGTAAAGGGCAGCCGCCCGGCAGTCCATTTCATCATCCGCTCTCCGCGGTGCACGCGCGGGTTCCCGCGTCGATAGAGTAAGAGTAGAGACTGTGCCGCTGGAAACACCATTTGCGTCCCGCAAGGAAGACTCACCCAAGGCGGCCAGCGGCTTTGCGCCGCTTCGCATTCCTCTGTTTCGAGATCGCTGGATAGCGTCCACCGTTTCCAGCGTTGGCACCTGGATGCAGGATACGGCGGGCACGTGGCTGATGACGACGCTCACGGCGTCGCCGCTGTTGATCGCTCTGATGCAAACGGCAGCCAGCCTGCCGGTACTCGCGCTTGGTCTATTGGCGGGAGCCACCGCCGATCTCTTCGACCGTCGTCGTCTGCTGATCTTCTGGCAGACGTGGATGCTGGGCTCAGTAGCCGTGCTGGCGGTGCTGACGTTCCTTGGGCACATCTCTCCGTGGTCGCTGCTGGCGTTTACGTTTCTGCTGAATGTTGGGTCAGCGATGAATAACCCGGCCTGGCAAGCCATCCTGCCGGAATTGGTACCACGCGAACTAATCCCGGACAGCGTATCGCTAAACTCGGCCTCCAACAATCTCGCTCGAGCGGTCGGTCCCGCCGTAGGTGGCCTGATGGTCGCTGCATTCAGGCGCGTCGACACCGGAAGCGCGTGGGTCTTCGCCCTGAACTCTGTCTCCTATGCCGGAGTGATCTGGGTACTGATCAACTGGAAGCGGGTCCCGCTCTTCAAGAGCGCGCTGCCGTCCGAGCGCGTCCCAGCCTCAATTCGCACCGGGCTGCGCTACGTCATGTACGCGCCCAACCTGCGCGCTTCGCTGGTACGGGCGTTTACGTTTACCTTCTTCGTCTCCGCGATCTGGTCGCTGCTGGCCGTGGTCGCACATGATGATCTTCACCAGGGTGCCCTGGGCTATGGCATCCTGAACGGCTCGCTGGGCCTGGGCGCCGTGTTTGCCGCCTTCATGCTCGCCCGGCTCAGGCAGCGGCTCAGCGCCGACCGGATCATCGCAATCTCCACCGCCTACGATGTCTTCACATTGGCGGTGCTGGCGCTCGTACACCGGCCCGTGGTCATCATCCCGACACTCATGATCTCCGGCTTCTGCTGGACCAGCACCATGGCAACGCTGAACACCTCGGTCCAGGTGAGCGTGCCTGCATGGGTGCAGGCGCGTGCGCTGGGAACCTACTTGATGACGTTTCAGGGTGGCATGGCCCTGGGTTCCGTACTGTGGGGCGCCATTGCTGAGCGCACTAGCACTCCGGTGGCGCTTCTTTGCGCCTCAGGAGGCTTCGCCCTAAGCTACCCGTTCGTGCGCCGCTTCTGCATTCTGAAAGGCGGAATTCCGGATACCACCCCGCACCAGCCGAAGCGTCAGCCGCCCGAACTGGTGTCGGTTCCCGAAGATGAGGCCGAATCCAACTCCCCAGAGCTCGCAGGGCCGGTGCGCATCTCCATCGAGTACCGGGTTCCGGTAGAAAACTATGGCGAATTCACTCGCGCAATCCACAAGCTGCGCCGCGTGCGCTTACGCGGTGGAGCGCTTCGCTGGGGCATCTATCGCGACGCGACTGATCCGACTCACCTCAACGAGACCTTCATCATGGACTCCTGGATGAGCTATCTGCGTTCGCGGGAACGGATGACTGCGGCCGACGTTCGAACACGGCAGCAGGTTTTGGCACTGCATCAAGGCCCGGAGCCGCCACGGACTACCTACCAGGTGTATGCGCGGGAGATCACCAATCCCACGCCGCCGAAAATTTCTTGACTGCTGCAAACGTCTTCACAATCGGCACTTCTCCGCATTTATGTGAACAAACTAATAGCTTTGCAGTCCGACCTCAGAGAAACGGATGTCCCCACTATGTGCAACCGTTTGCGTATGAGTTTTGGCCGTTTGCTGTAAGTTGTTGATTTACCGGATGTGAGTTTGGCTGAGCGATTGCAGTAAGGCAGAACGAAGAAACATATCGTAAACGATTGATTTCTTTAGTAGAGCTCTGCCCGCCTCATAAGGCGGTATTTCAGGAGGAATAATGAAGCACTTTGGAAAGTTTTCCGCATTCGCGCTCACTCTTGCCTTGGCATCGTCCGCTCACGCAGCGTCCATCACGGGCGGAATTAGCATTTTTGGCGGAGCTTCAGTCAACGGCTCGCAGACACAGATAACATTCAGCAATCCTGGACTCGCCGCGCTGGGCACCGGTACATTGGCTTTCGCGGATGGCGATTTGATCAATATGCTGACTCCGCTCACCGCTTCTTCCACAGGCAGTCTGTTTACGACGTCTTTTGGGGTCGACCCGATTTCCTTTACCATCGCCAGTCTGAGCTTCACTTCAGAGCCTAACGGTCAGGTCCAGGTCAATGGCTCCGGAACGCTCAGCGAAGCCGGATTCAGCGATACGGCCGCGACATTCCAGCTGAATACCGCCGCGAACAACGGGCAGAGCAGCTTCACACTGGATTCCAGCGTGGCCCCGACTCCTGAGCCGAGCAGCCTCATCCTGCTGGGTTCGGGCATGGTCAGCGGCGCCGGGATGCTTCTGCGCCGTCGTCGCTCGATCGCCTAAACTTCACCTCCTGAAACAACGCGGCGGAGTACCCTTTCCGGGTACTCCGCCTAACCTTTGCCCTGAATCAAGGAATTCGGTACAACAGCTGATAAGCCGCGGTTCAGCCCACCGGTTCCGTGCTGCTACTTGTTCCCAGCGCCAGATCCACCAGCGCTTTCTCCTCCAGCTCATGCGCCTTTGCCGAGCCGGTTGCCGGGCTTGAACTGGAGCTGCGCTTAATGCTCAGCACGGCCCGATCGCCCGCCATACGCCGCAGGTGCGGCATGACGTGGAAGAGCGCGCCCATATTCGCCGGCTCTTCCTGCACCCAGACAATCTCGGTGGCCTCCGGATGTTGATCGAGCGCTGCCTGCATCTCCTTCTCTGGCCACGGAAAGAGCTGTTCGAGGAAGATAATCCCCACCGAAGAGTCTTTGCGCTTCTGGCGCTCCACCCGCAGGTTATGGCCGATTTTGCCGGAGCACACCAGCAATCGCCGAGGTGCCTCGACCGAGTTATCCGGGATCACGTTGAGAAAGTGCGGTGCGCTGAAGTCGGCGAGCTGAGAGGAGGCATCCGGGTGCCGCAGCATGCTCTTCGGGGTAAACACCACAAGCGGCTTGCGCCACGCCCGCAGCGCCTGCCGTCGCAGCAGATGAAAATACTGCGCCGCAGTCGAAGGCTGGCAGACCTGCATATTCTCTTTCGCAGAAAGGTGCAGGTAGCGCTCGATGCGGGCGCTTGAGTGTTCCGGCCCCTGGCCCTCGTATCCATGCGGCAGCAGCATTACCAGCCCGGAGAGCAGGCCCCACTTGGCTTCTCCAGCCGCGACAAACTGGTCGATGATGATCTGCGCGCCATTCGCGAAATCGCCGAACTGCGCCTCCCACAGCACCAGCGCCTCGGGGTAATCGCGGGAGTAGCCGTACTCGAAGCCCAGCGCCGCAGCCTCGCTCAGCATGGAGTTATAGACCTCGAACGCGCCTTGGTTCTCCGCCACATGCGCGAGGGGAACGTATTTCGCTTCCGTCTCCGTGTCGATCAGGACAGAGTGCCGCTGGTTGAAGGTGCCGCGTTCGGAGTCCTGTCCGCTCAGCCGCACCGGCATACCCTCACTCACCAGAGAGGCAAATGCGACCAGCTCCGCCATCCCGTAATCGAAGGGGCGTTTGCCTTCGGCCATCTCCACCCGCTGCTCAAACAGCTTTTTCACTTTGGGGTGGATGTGGAAACCGTCCGGATACGCGGTCGTCATCCGCACCAGTTCGGCAATTCCTTCCTTCGGCAGGCCGGTGACGACCTCGTCTTCAGGGCGCAGGCTGCCGCCGTGGTATCGGCTCCAGTAATCCGGCAGTTTAGCCAGCTTGGGCTTCGTTCGTGCGCCCATCGCGGATTTCTGCTCGTCCAGAAATTTCTGCTGGAATTGCTTCACCTCAGCCGCTGGGTCGATGCCAATCTGCCTGGCGTAGATTTCGTAGAGTGCCGGGTGGTCCTTGATCAGCGCATAGCGCCGCGGCTGGGTCACGGTCGGGTCATCCACCTCGCTATGCCCGTGCCGCCTGTAGCCGATCAGGTCGACCACCACATCGCAGTGGAAGCGGTGCCTGTATTCGGCCGCCAGCTTCGCCACTCGGATCACCGCGTCGGGATCCTCCGCATTCACGTGGAATATTGGTATCTGCAGCCGTTTGGCGATGTCGGTCGCGAAGCGCGAGGAGTTCGACTCCTCCGGTCTCGCTGTAAACCCAAGCAGATTATTCACCACCACCTGAATGGTGCCGCCCGCCTCATATCCCGGCAGGCCGCCCAGCACAAGAGTCTCGGCCAGAATGCCCTGCCCGGCAAAGGCTGCGTCGCCGTGCATGACGATCGGCAGCACCAGGTCGCGTCCATCTTGTCCGGACTCCAGTGTCGCCCTCACCTGCTTTGCCCGCGAGCGCCCCAGTGCAACAGGATCGACCGCTTCCAGGTGGCTCGGATTCGAAACCAGGTGCAGCCCCACCACTGCTCCGCTGGAAGTATGGAACTCGCCTGTGGCTCCCATGTGGTACTTCACGTCGCCGCCACCCAGGGTACTGCGCGGGTTCACGTCTTCAAACCGGGCGAAGATCTCCGCGGGCGAACGCCCGATAGTGTTGGTCATCACATTCAGTCGGCCGCGATGGCTCATGGCCAGTACCGAAGTGCGGATGCCAAGCTCGGCGCCCGTTTCCAGAAGCTGATCGAGGAAGGGAATCAGCACCGTAAGGCCTTCCAGCGAAAAGCGCTTTGTCCCCAGATACCGCGACTGGATGACCTGCTCAAAGATCTCGGCCCGAATCAAACCAGTGAGAATTCGCCTCTGGTCGACCGCCGGAGGAGCCTGCTCCATCCGCTGTTGCAACCACAGCCGCTGCGCCGCGTTAACGATGTGCATGAACTCCACGCCGATGGTGCCGCAGTAGTACGCGCGCGCATCCCGGGCCAGTTCGCCCTCCGGCGCTGGGGTCGGAAAGGGCTCGGATGGAAGATACTGGCCCAGCGGATCGAGTGTTGCCTGCAGGTATCCCCAGCGGCGAAAAACATCCAGCACAGCTTCGCGCTGTGCAGATTGAGAAGAGACAGAGACGAGTTCGGTAGCAGGGGAGCTGGCCATGAAGAATTTCCTTAGGTGTAGGACGCGCGCGCGAGCCTCTGTGACTCCATTCGATACCCGAAGTGGCCGCGACCCGAATTTCTATCTTAACGCCTCACGCTTGTATTCGGGGTGAAGCCTTCATTCAGGCCGTCAGGCCCAGCACCTTCACGATGATACGTTTCGACCGCTGACCATCGAACTCCGCGTAGAAGATGCGCTACCACGTTCCCAGGTCCAGCCTGCCGTGGGTCACCGGAAGAGTCGTCTCGTGGTGCAGCAGCAATGCCTTCAGGTGGGCGTCTGCGTTGTCTTCGCCGGTGCGATGGTGCTTGTAGCCGGGCCACGCCGGAGCCAGCTTCTCCAGCCAGGTGGCGATATCCTCAATGAGACCGTCCTCATTGTCGTTGACGTAAATCGCCGCCGTGATGTGCATGGGCGAAACGAAGCAAAGGCCATCCGCGATGCCGCTTCGACCGACAATCGCCTCGACCTCCGGCGTTAGGTGCGCCATCTCATAACGCTGCCTGGTTTTCAGGGTGATGTACTCGGTATGCGACTTCATGTCTGGCATTTCCGCCCCCTCGTGAATCCCTGTTCCGCTGCCTGGACTCTATATTGAAGTATGGCTGACCATTTGCTGCAAGCCGCCCGGATGACCGGCATCATGGCCTGGGAGATTCTGTGGGCTCTCTGTCTTGGATTTCTGCTCTCGTCCATAGTCGAGGCAGTCGTATCTAAGGCACAGATGAGTAGGTTGCTGCCGGACTCCTCCGGCCGGACCATCGTAAAGGCTTCCTTGATGGGAGCGGCCTCATCTTCCTGCTCCTATGCAGCCACGGCGCTGGCCCGCACTCTTTTTCGCAAAGGCGCCGATTTTATCGCGGCTATGGCATTCCAGTTCGCCTCCACCAACTTGGTCGTCGAGCTGAGCGTACTGCTCGCCGTCATGCTGGGGTGGCAATTTATGGCGGCGGAGTTCGTCGGCGGCCCCATCATGATCGCGCTGCTGGTTGTACTGCTGCGGGCGACCGTCACGCCCAGGTTGGTGGAGGCCGCTCGTACGCATGCTGAGCGCGGGCTTGCCGGCCGCATGGAAGGCCACGCCGCCATGGACATGAGCCTGCACGAAGGAACGTTCTGGCAGAAGATCACCTCGCGCCGCGGCGTCACGGCAACCAGCCACTACTACTGGATGGACTGGTACTCGCTTGCGCCCGATATCGCTCTGGGATTGGTCATCTCCGGTCTGCTCGCCGCTTTTGTGCCGACTGCATTCTGGAAGGCGTTCTTCCTTACTGGGCATCCACTACTCGCACGGGTGTGGGGGCCGCTCATTGGTCCGCTCGTGGCGGTGCTGTCCTTCGTCTGTTCGGTGGGCAACGTGCCACTGGCGGCGGTGCTGTGGAACGGAGGCATCAGCTTTGGCGGTGTCATCTCCTTTCTGTTTGCCGATCTGCTGATCTTCCCGATCCTGAACATCTACCGTAAGTACTACGGTCTCAAAGTTGCTTCCATCCTGGCCGTTGTTTTCTATATCGCAATGGCCGGAGCCGCCCTGGTGGTAGAAGGCCTGTTCGGGATGCTGCATCTCATTCCTGCCGCCCGCAACGCCATGGTCATAACCGACTCGATCACCTGGAACTACACCTCCGTGCTGAATCTGTTGTTCCTGCTTCTCAGCGCTCTGTTGCTGGTCCGGTTCCTGAAGACAGGAGGCCCCGCCATGCTGCGAGAGATGGGAGGAGTCCCGCCCGATCCCACCGCCGCGCCACACCGTTGCTGCGGGCCCGAGCCCGAGGATGTTGTTGCACCGGCGCAGCACAGTTGCTGCGGAGGTGAGGCGAAGGCCAGTCCAGCCCTTCCTGCGGCATCGTCGTGCTGCTCCGCTGAGCCTGCCGCGACCCAGGACAGTTGTTGCGGCGGGGAAGAAGAGCCGCAGCATGCCTCCAAAACTCATAGCTGCCACTGAAGTGGAGCTTAGTGGCTACCGAAACGATGAAGCCCCTCGCGAGAGGGGCTTCATCTCTTGTTGGTGAGCTTGTGCTACAGGAACAGCGGCGCCATCACGAAGGTCACCGTACACAGCAGCTTGATCAGCACGTGAATCGAGGGCCCGGCAGTGTCTTTGAACGGATCGCCGACCGTGTCTCCGACCACGCCCGCTTTGTGCGCCTCCGAGCCTTTGCCGCCGTGCTCGCCGGTCTCAATGTACTTCTTGGCGTTGTCCCAGGCGCCGCCACCATTGTTCATAAAGATGGCGAACAGGATGCCGCTGATCGTACCTACCATCAGCAGCCCGGCAACGGATTCGGCAGCGAGCGTCGGTGTCTCTGGCGTGTTGAACGCCCGGAAGATCAGCCCGACTACTACTGGCACTCCGACCGCCAGCACCCCCGGCCATACCATTTCGCGCAACGCTGCCTTGGTGACCATGTCCACGCAGCTTCCATAGTCCGGACGCGACGTGCCCAGCATGATGCCAGGATCGGCTTTGAACTGACGCCGAACTTCGCCGATGACCGCATATGCGCTCTTGCCCACGGCCTGAATCGCAAAGGAGCTGAACAGAATGACGAGCGCAGCGCCGATCAGCGAAGCAACGAAGACCGGCGGCTTGGCGATGTTCACTCCACTTAGCAGCAGCTTCGGATCCACGATGTAATGCCCCATTCCGTCGAGCACCCCGAACTTCGCCCGGATCAGCTCATTGACCTCGTCGAGATATGCCGAGAACAGCAGGAAGGCCGCCAGCGCAGCCGAGCCGATGGCATAGCCCTTGGTCAGAGCCTTGGTGGTATTGCCCACCGAGTCAAGGCGGTCCGTACGGTCGCGGACCTCCTGTGGCTGGTGCGACATCTCCGCGATGCCTCCGGCGTTATCTGTAATTGGTCCGAACGTGTCCATGGCGAGGATGTAGGCGCAGGTCGCGAGCATACCCTCGGTGGCAACCGCGGTGCCGAACAGTCCGGCAGCGGTTCCCGAGATCATCGGCAGTGCATGCATGCCGCAGTAGAAGCTGCCCAGGATCGAAGCCGAGATCGCGATGACCGGCATGGCGGTCGATTCCATACCTACCGCCAGCCCCGAGATGATATTGGTCGCTGAGCCCGTAGCGCAGGACAGCGCGATCATCCGTACCGGCCGGTAGCGGTGCTCCGTGTAGTACTCCGTAATCCAGACAAACAGGAAGGAGTTGGCCATTCCGATCAAGCCGGCAACGAAGAACCAGAGGTAATTCGAACCTGGGATATGGCCCAGCAGGAAGCGGGTCGAGAGGTAAATGCCCACCGCGCCCAACGCGGTCGTGATGTAG
>Ga0105240_10000531_pt1 | contig 70393 bp, 63 predicted proteins | sample KBSC54metaG_FD_80426 | JGI IMG/M metagenome (GOLD analysis project Ga0105240, IMG submission 80426) | Corn rhizosphere microbial communities from Kellogg Biological Station, Michigan, USA - KBS C5-4 metaG | ecosystem: Host-associated > Plants > Roots > Rhizosphere > Soil | place: Michigan, USA...
AACCGGCGCGCCGTAGGAGTGACTGCGCGTGAGAGGACGGTCTAGAGTAATTCCGGAACCGAGCGGCTGGACTGCGTCAGCGCTGAGGTGCACGTTGTGCGTGGCAGGTTTGAAGCTGATGCCCGTGCCTGGATCCGAAACGTCGACGCTGGTCGCATGGTCGAGCTGTAGTGGAGCGACCAGCTCTACGCCTGTACCGTTTGCTCCAGCACTGCCGACTCTCGCCACCTTGACGATCTCCTTGCGCGATCCGGTGCTGATGGTCAGCGTATCGCCGGCAGAGACGTCCGCATCGGCTGCAAGCTTGATGTTGGTCGCGCCTGCAGAGGCAGACGCGGCGAGCGTGGTCTGCGTTGCGGCCTTACCAATCGCGGTGACTGTCGCCTCCTCATACTTGCCGCCGAAGTCGATGCCGATCTTCTGGCCATCGGCAAATCCCGCTGTGGTGGCAACCGGAAGGTTGGTGGCGCCAGCGGGAAATGTGAGCCATGGGCCGGTAGACACTGGGATAAACACCGTGGTCTTCGCCACCGCTGGAGTTCCTACTGCTTCAATGGTGCGGGTTTCGCCATCGACATTGATCTTCTGACCTGGCGACAGGTTTTGAGTGTCACGCACATAGATTGTCTTTGCTCCGGCTGCTGCCGGGGATGCCAGGCCGGAATTGGAGAGACCCAGGACATAGAAGCTATGCGGGGCAAGCTTGGTTCCGGCGGGCACGGTCGCGAGCCGGACCGAGGCCCACTGGCTGGGAGTACTCACAAGCGTCCAGCGGGAGAGATCGACACTTTCGCCGGATGCGTTGTAGAGCTCGATGAACTGATCCGCTGGATTCTCAGTGCTGCCGAAGCGGACCTCATTGATTTTGACCGAAGGAACGTTTCGTACTCGGGCGGTTGCGGTCTCAATCTGAACCGCACTAGTCGCCGCCTTCCACTCGACTTTTCCGGTCAGGGAACCTGCGCCAACGGCTGCGGGAGAAGTGAGTTTGAAAACCGCATGGACGCTGCCGCCGGGAGCAATGGTGTCAGAGAAAGTTTGCGAACTCTGTTTAGTGCCCCCCACCACCGCCTTCCACTGCGGATTGGGTCCCGAGAGCGTCAATTTAACGCCCCTCACGGGCGCGTCGGTGGTGTTGGTGAAGGTCTCGGTAACTTGTTGTGAGCTCTGTGGAGAGAACGTAGTGATGCGCGAAAGCGTCACTCGCGGAACGTCATACCGGGCTGCTACAACGTTCGCCTGAACTGCATCGGTGGTGGAGATTGCCGGATAGCCCGAGGTCATGACGCCTTCGTAGAACGTCCCGGAGGATCCGTTGCCATTGTCTCCACCCGTGCCTAACAGGATGCCTCCTTGCTTGCGCATGGGAAAGTAATAGCTGCCGCTTCTCGGCGCCGCCGGCCGAGGTCCGCTATAGAAGGTGGTCAAAGAGCCATTCTGCGCATTGCCACCGCGGAGGTCCCACCGGTCTCCTCCGCCACCATCGACTACTGCGGTGACAAAGCGCCAGGAAGCGATAGTCGGATCCTCGACGTTTCGTTTGGCATTGTGTCCCGAGAAGAGACCGGCCTCCATGTCCGACATGATCCACGGTCCGGACCCTTCGCCACTTCCCCACACCGTGGAGTCACCAAAGTAAGTCGTCTCCATGGTGCCGGTGCCGACCGCGCGCCCATTGGTGGAGGAATTGCCGTAATCGAAGCAGCAACCACTGTCGTAGTGGGTGCCATCGACGACATAGTAGATACCTTCGGGTTCGTCATTGATGGCGATCCCGCTGGCGTTGTTGTCCCGAAAACCCATCCCCGGCATGATGAAGACCCCATATGCCTTGTGACCGCTGATCGTGATCGGCGCCATGTCGGCAATCGGTTGGGTGTCGAATGCACCTTTGGCGGGTCCCTTGAACGTTCCGGGAGCTCCCTGAAGAAGATCATTGCCTCTGCCGGATTGGTCGTAGATGCGGTTGATGACGCAGATCGTGTTTGCGCAGAAAGCGTCCTGCGCTGCCGCGTTGGCGTATCCTCCAGCATCGGTGCGGGAGGGCTGGACAATGCCGATGTCCAGAGTACGGGCGTCCGATGCGCGTTTTACCTGATAGAGCGGCCCGTTGTAGGAGGCAAGCAGGGCACGAGTTGTGCTGTGAGCCGCGACGCAGGGTGTGTGCGCGGCGGCATAGATGTCGCAGGGACCTTGCGGCCTGTGGACCACCGCGGCCGTGTGGGGAGCAGCCTGCGCGGCGGCGGACAAGGCGGGACATAGCAAGGCGGTTGCAATCGTGAGCCAGACGCTGTAACGGAAGTTTTTCATGATAGGTGGAATGCCTCGTTCTAGTTAGTGGCTTATAAATCCCGCACAGTCGCCCAGGGCCATTGTGCGGATGGTGGCACTCAGTTGCGACTTCAGCGCTCCGAGCTATTTTAGGGGGTTTTAAGACGACACTCACAAAAGCTGGTGACTATACTGTCGAGTGACACAATTCTGTGCATCACCTCTCCTCTCATCCGATTCCCTGCTGCCAGCAAAAGCATCCGGAGCTTCTAAGTATGCGTCTCTCCCTGCGACTTCCTCTCGTTCTATCCCTTATTGCTCTAACCGGCTCCGCGCTGGCCGAAAATGGGGAGGCAGGCTGGCTTCGCTACGCACCGATTCCAAATGCACAGCAGTATCGCGATATCCCTTCGAAGATCATCGTTCGGGGCCAGTCTCCTATCGAGACTTCCGCATCCAGGGAGCTTCAAAAGGGGCTCTCTTCCATGCTGGGCCGTTCGTTCACGATTGAGATTGCAACCGGCCCCTCGGCGCCGGAGAACGCCATCGTCCTCGCTTCCACGAACGATCCGAGCCAGAACGGCATCACCGCGGAGCAATATCGGATTCAATATCAGAAAGCGAAGCATCAGCTTCTGGTGACCGGCGGTAGTCCCACGGCAGAGTTGTATGCCGCATTCCACCTGCTCGAAGAGGTGGGAACTCAGACTCCCATCCCCGCAGATGATCGGCAAGCGCCTTCCGCGCCGGTTCGTTGGACCGACGAGTGGGACAATCCGAACGGCACAATCGAGCGCGGCTACGCCGGACCCTCGATCTTTTTCGACGCCGGCCACATCCGTCAGGACCTGACGCGCGCTGGGGAATACGCGCGGCTGCTGGCATCGATCGGAATCAACGGCTGCAACATTAACAACGTCAATGCGGACCACCAGACGCTGACCTCGGCAAACCTGAAGGAGATCGCACGGGTAGCGGATGTGTTCCGCCCCTGGGGCGTACGGCTGGCTCTGTCCATTAATCTTGCCAGCCCGCAGGAGGTCGGCGGGCTCAAGACCTTCGATCCTTTGGACCCCGCGGTGGCGGTCTGGTGGAAGGATAAGGTAGATGAGATATACGCCCTCATTCCGGACTTCGCGGGATTCACCGTCAAGGCGGATTCGGAAGGACAAAAAGGGCCGTCGCAATATGGCCGGTCACCTGCCGACGCGGCCAATGTTCTCGCTCGCGCCCTTCGCCCCCATCGCGGCTTCGTGCTCTATCGCGGTTTTGTTTACAACAATCACCTGGACTGGAACGATCTGAAGGCGGACCGGGCTCGCGCCGGCGTGGATAACTTCGTCCGCTATGACAGCACCTTTGAGCCGAATGTCATCGTGCAGGTGAAGGAAGGCCCCATTGACTTCCAGACCCGCGAAGCAGTCAGTCCTCTGTTCGCAGCGCTGCCGCACACGAGCGTCGCCATTGAGGTTCAAGCCGGCGCCGAGTACCTGGGCGAAGAGCGCCACATGATCTGGTTGCCGGAGATGTGGAAATGGGTGCTCGACACCGACATGCGAGCGGGAGGGCGGGCAACAACGGTAGCCTCCATCGTGACCGGAAAAGCATTTCCACTGCCTGATGGAAAGCCCCGGCCAGGAGGCTTTGTCAGCGTCACCAACGTGGGAATGGAGCCCAACTGGGTTCACCATCCGATGGCCATGGCCAATCTGTACGGATTTGGAAAGCTGGCCTGGAATCCTGAGGCCAATTTGGATGACGTAATCGATCACTGGACGCGCCTGACCTGGGGCAATGATCCTGCCGTCGTTCGGACCATCGATTCGCTGCAGAAAAATTCATGGCAAGTCTACGAGAGTTATACCGGCCCGAACGGAATGGGCACGCTGACGGATATCACCGGCGAGCACTACGGGCCGGGCATCGAAAGCGCGGAGCGGAATGGCTGGGGCCAGTGGTTTCGCGGCGACAAGAACGGCATCGGAATGGACCGCACCGTGGCTACAGGGACCGGATTCTCCGGGCAGTATCCACCTGAGCTCGCCGCCAAGTACGAGTCGCTGGCAACTACGCCGGATGACCTGCTGCTCTTCCTGCACCACGTTCCTTACGACTACAAGCTGCACTCCGGAAAGACTTTGATTCAGAGCATCTATGACACCCACTACGCGGGCGCGCTTGCGGCTGCGGAATACGTTCCGCAGTGGGTTGCTCTGAAGGGAAAAGTCGACGAAGAACGGTACGACAAAGTGCTGCAGCTGTTCAATTACCAGGCGGGCCACGCAATTGTCTGGCGCGACGCCATCAACGAGTGGTTTCAGCGCATGTCGGGCATACCCGACGCACAAAGCAGAGTTGGCCACGATCCCAACCGCATCGAAGCCGAAGCTATGCAGGCAGACGGCTATGCTCCGATTGACATAACTCCATGGGAGACCGCGTCCGGCGGCAAGGCTGTGGTCTGCGCCGAGGCCAAAGGATGCATCCTGAGCAAGCAGGTGCAGGTACCCGCAGGTAAGTACGATATCGCCGTCCAGTACTTCGATCTGCGCACCGGGATTTCGCACTTTAGCCTGCAGGTGGATGGGCACGATGCAGGATCGTGGGCGGCTGACGATGTTCTGCCGCCGGCTCCGTTCCGGCCACGGATGGATGGCTCCACCAGCACGAGGATTACCTTGCACGATGTGGCGCTCCATCCTGGAGCCACGCTCACTCTGCGCGGTGTACCTGATCTTTCCGCTGGCGAAGCCCCCACGGGGCGGCCGCCCGCTGCCGGGAACAACGCGCCCGGACGGACGCCCGGTCCGCGCGCAGATCCTCGCGAACTCGCTCCCGTGGATTACCTGGAGATCGGCCCGAACGGGCTAATTACGCCGCAGTAGCCTGGCAGGTGCCGACCGACCTACGCCTTTCCCACACATGCCGAATCAGACGGCATCAATCGCGGGCGCGGATCGCTTCAACAATTCCATTTCTCATCCCGGGTGCATGCCTCTGCCGCCGTGAGTGAGCCTGCCGCTCGGATCATCCCTGCACAATCACAGGCGCAGCTTCCACCGGGAAGTTCACCGAGTTGGCAATGAAGCAGAGCTCGTGCGCTTTGTGGTGCAGCTCCCGGGCGCGCGCCGCATCGCTCTCCGGCGAAATCGTCACCTTAGGATTCAACTGCACGCGGGTGAAGATACCCGAGCCATCCGGCCGCTCCTGCATCGTCCCTTCAGCTCTGTCCTCGTAGGCAAGCACCACAATTTTGTTCACGGCACAGACATGCAGATACGAGAGCATATGGCATGAGGAGAGCGCCGCCAGCAGCATCTCCTCCGGGTTATAGCGGTCGCTGTCTCCCCGAAACACGGGATCGCTCGAACCCAGAATCTCCGACTTGCCTGCCGCGGTCAGCGTGAACTTCCGGCCGTAACTGCGGTAGGTGGCTGTTCCCTCACCCGTATTGCCAGTCCACTGGAGTGTGGTCTCGTACTGGTGCTGTTTCATGGCCTCGGCTCCTCACTCGATCCCCAGCTTCTTCCAGAGTGCGTCCACCCTGGCAGTCACCGTCGAGTCCATCTTCAGCATCGGCGGCCACGGGCGCGTGAACCCTTCCGCCGCCCATTTGCGGGTGGCGTCGATCCCCATCTTCGAGCCGAAGTTCGGCAGCCGCGAGGCATGGTCCAGCGAATCCACCGGCCCAAGCGTGAACTGAATGTCGCGCTCCGGATCGATGTTGTTAGCCACGCGCAGCGTCACCTCCGCCAGATCCTGGACGTCGCAGTCTTCATCCACCACCACCACACACTTGGTAAACATCGCCTGTCCCATGGCCCAGATCCCGTTCATCACCTTGCGCGCATGCCCTGCATACGACTTGCGAATGGAAACGATCATCAGGTTGTGGAAGACCGCCTCAGGCGGCAGACAGACGTCCACAATCTCGGGAAGAGTCAGCTGCATCAGCGGCAGGAAGATGCGCTCCACCGCCTTGCCCATCCAGGCATCTTCCATCGGCGGCTTTCCGACCACGGTCGCCGCGTAGATCGGCTCTTTGCGGTGCGTGATGCAGGTCACATGGAACACCGGATATTGGTCTTCCATCGTGTAGAAGCCGGTGTGGTCACCGAACGGACCTTCCGTCCGCAGCTCGGCAAGATTCACGTAACCCTCCAGCACATACTCGGCATGCGCTGGCACATCCAGGTCCACGGTCTCGGCCTTCACCAGCTCCACCGGCCTGCCGCGCAGGAAGCCCGCAATCAGGTACTCCTCCACCTCAGGCGGCGCGGGCACGATGGCGGCAAAGGTAGTCGCCGGATCGGTGCCAATTGCGACCGCCACCTCCATGCGTCCTTCGCGCACCTTGGTCAGCACCGTCTGCGGAATCGAGCCTGCATGGGCAGCGGGTGCAATGCCTCCTGAGGTCTGCGCCATAATATCGACAGCGTCGGTGGAGGCAGCGCGCAGGCGGTCTCGCAGGTGCTCGGCGGCATTCTTCTGCCGCTGCCAGTGCATGCCCGTGGTCTGACCGTCGTACACCTGCATCCGGTACATACCCACGTTGCGCTTCCCGGATTTCGGATCGCGAGTGAGAACGCAGGGCAGCGTGATGAACGGGCCTCCGTCGCCGGGCCACGTGGTAAGCACCGGAAGTTTTGTAAGGTCGACATCTTTCCCGCGATGAATGACCTGCTTGCAGGGCGCGTCGCCGCGTTCCATCAGCTTAGGAAAGAAGCTTCCGATCTCGGCCAGCTTCGGCAGCATCTTCAGCTTGGCCAAAAGCCCCTCCGGCATCTGCGGCTGGAGTAGAACCCGGATGCGGTCAGCGATCGAGTCCAGCGACTCGGTTTCGAGCGCGAGCTGCATGCGCCGCATCGAGCCGAACTGGTTCATCAGGACCCGCGCTCCTCGGTGCCCCGCCACGTTCTCAAACAGTAGCGCTGGCCCCCCGGCGCGCGGCGTTCCCTTGCCCAGCTTGGCGGTGCGGTCGGCTATCGCTGCCATCTCGAGATAGGGACTGACCGGCTCCTGGATCCGGCGGAGCTCGCCTGCCTTATCCAGAGTACGAATCCAGTCGCGAAGATCGGTATAAGCCATTACGCTCCTATGCTGAGGGAAACTGCGGCACGAAACCCCACCCGCCACATCCATGATGCATGAATGGCTCGTCTTCAGATCAGGCGGGCTCCTGGACTTCACTCCTCTTGTTTCACTCCTCTTGTTCACCTCGAAATGCCAGGATTCCGGGGAAACTCCCGTGTCAAGCCCCTCCATTTTATAAGTCCCAACTATTCAGCAGCTTGAGGTAAGTATTGGGTGTGACATGAGTGGCCCTCAAACCGATATAATAGAGATAGGAGCAGAACCAGAAGGTCGCCATTGAGGCGGCCTTTCTTAATTTGCTTGTCCTAACTACTTTGTTTTCAAATTTTTACCCGCAAAGTGTTCTGGAATCTTATTTTTACACCTATATGCCTGAAATCCGAGGAGTTACGGGGTGGGGGTACTACACCTTCAAGAAGGTACTTCTCCGCCACAACACCCAATTGGGCAGAAAGCACACCGCGGTGAAAGCCAAAGCAAATGCCAGCGAGGTGAGCTGAGTCGAGTGATACCGCGCAAACAGATGCCGGTATATCCAGAGCCACGCGCTTGTCTTCATCGACGGCATCATTGGATAGATCAGCGCTCCCGCCGGAACCCGAATCCAGATCAAAGTCTCCACAAGAAAGCTCGAGAGCACGAACGCGGCAATCGCATTCGAGCCGAACACAAGCCATGGCCAAACCAGCCACTTGCCGATGGAGCTATCCTGAATGCGGCGCACATCGATGAACCAGTAACAGCCCGCTAGCAGAGCCAGCGACCAACCCGCCGAATAAAGCACGTACGAGCTGGTCCACAGATTTTTGTTGATCGGGAAATACGGATCCCACAGACTTCCGCCCAGAAACAGCAACAGCGCAGCGAGAATGAGAACCATGGTCGTGCGCGACGGCAGTGTTAACGCCGAGACAGATTCCGGTTCTGTCCCCTGCTGCATCGGCGACCCCGCCTGCTCCACGGCCTCGGGCCTGCGCAGATAAAGCGCGGCAATCGACCCGATGAGCGTCGTAGCCAGAGCAGGCAGCGTACTCAGCAGGCCCTCCGGATCGTGGGTGCGGTTGTAGAGAACGCCGGTATGCAGGACGCGCACGGTCAGCGCGTTGAAGGCGCGGTCCAGCCAAGCCGCAAGATTGTGCACGGGGTCCAGGATTGGAATCGCGTGCGTGGGGATGGCGTCCGAGAGTGACCCCACTGCCGATCCCGGAACCGGCACAAAACGCATCAATGCCCAATATCCAACAAGGAGCGCCGCAACCATGGCGCCGAGAGTGCGCTTACGCCGCGTGACGAGACAGATCAGCCCGGCGGCGAGATAACAAACTGCGATCCGGGTGAGCACACCGAAGATCCGCAGGTGACTCATGTGGAAATGGGGATAGGCGGTGAGAAACATCTTGATCGCGAATAGGGTCGCGGCTCGTCGCAGCATATGAAGGGCAAGCGTCCGCCTGGACTCTCCCTGGGCGAGACGGGATTCGATGGAGAAAATGATCGAGGCGCCGACGATGAAAAGAAAATTTGGAAAGACAAGATCAGTGAGGGTAAAGCCGTTCCAGGGCGCGTGGTCCAGCTGCGCGTAGACATGGTCCCAGTCGCCAGGATCGTTGACCAAAATCATGAACGCGATGGTGATCCCCCGCAGGACATCCACGGAGAGCACGCGGCGGGAGGCGGACGGCATGCCGAGGATTGTATCCGCGGAGAATCGCGATTGAGTTGAAATTATTTTGTGAGGAATTGGAGCATCTTCAAATTCTGCATTAGGCTACGCACTCTACCCGTCCACATGACCCGCTCCAAAGGGTCAGTAGACCTCACCCGAGTTCGCAAGGAACCACGAGCATAGATGCGGTGTCTATCGCAATGCAGGCAGTTCCAAGCTGCTGCACGAGACGCATCCCCTCGCAGGTGCGCCCCAGTGATGGACGTCATCGGAGGTGGATCATGTTTGAGGGCAATCTGGTGGAATCTGGCGGCCGGGTGGAATCGAAGACGCAGCAGTGGTCGGCAGCGGGATCCCTGGTCCTTCAATGTGCGGGGGCGGCGCTGCTAATCGCAGTCCCGATGCTGCGGCCAGCGACGATGCCGATGAAGATCGACACGCCACAGATTACAGTGCCAAACCTGAAGCCGATCGAGATCGTGCATGCAGTCTCAAGGGCGGCGCTGGGCTCCGCGAGCGCGATCACTCCGTCCGGAACACCGGCTGTCGTAGAGCACACGCGCGGACTTGTGTTTTCGCACGCTGATCTAATGGTCGAGAACGATCCGGTTCCGCTTAGCGCGGGTCCAACGGCCATGGGACCTGAAACTGGAACGCTAGCGTCGGTGATGACGATTGGGAGCGAAGTGAATGCCGCAGCGGTAACACGGCCGCGAGCCACTAGCCTGGTGCGAATCTCACAAGGAGTTTCCAATGGCATGCTGCTCACTCCCGTCATTCCCACTTATCCGAAGATCGCACAGGTGGCGCAGGTTCAGGGCACGGTGGTGATCGATGCCGTCATTTCGAAAGCTGGCCGCATTGAGAGCCTCACTGTGGAGAGTGGCCCGGAGATGCTGCGAGCCGCCGCGCTGGAAGCCGTGGCGCGCGCCCGCTATGCACCGTACAAGCTGAATGGCGAGCCGGTTGAGGTGCAGACAGTGATTCGCGTGGAATTCCGGTTGAAGTAGCTTGTCGAGTCAGGCGGTGTTCAAGGATTCGGCAGTGAGGTTGGTCTGCGGGAACGATGCGTCTTCCTGGTAGTCGTGCAGCGGGTAGCCGGCCTGCTTCCAACCATCGAAGCCGCCGCGCAGCGGACGCACGCGAGTAATGCCGAGCCGATGGAGCTGCATGGCCACCTTGGCCGAGGTCTCCTCCGAAGGGCAGGTGCAATAGAGAATGACATCGCGGTCGCGCGGAATGCGATCGGCATGGGCGGCGATATCGGAAGGGCCGATGCGCACGGCTCCGGGAAGAACGCGCGGGTCAGGAAGATAATCGAGCGGGTGCCGCAGGTCGACGATATAGGGCATCTCGTTCCGGCTTGGCGCGGCCTCGATCATGGCCTTAACGTCGGAAGGCTCAATCCGGAGCTCGAGCACCTGCGCGAGGAAACGGTGCCGCTTGACGATGCGCCAGAGGAAGAAGCCGGCGACCATAACAACGAAGAGAGCAGCGGCAAAGTGGCTGAGCAGGCCGAAGAAGGCCTGGCTCCGTTTGGCAAGATCGCCGAAGAAGCGACCGGCGAGCAGAAACGTCATCGACCACACAACTGACCCGGAGAGATCGTAGAGAACGAAACGCGAGTAGGGCATTCCGGTCTGTCCGGCGATTGGTGCGGCTACGGTCGAGAGGCCCGGGATGAACTTGGCAAAGAGCAACGTAACCGGGCCACGGCGGCCGAAATAGTCCTCCGTGCGGGCGACGCAGGTTGCGGCTTCCAACGAAACTTTGCAGAGCAGGCGGACCACACGCGCTCCAAAGCGCCGCCCTAACAGGTACCAGGCGGAATCGGAAAAGAGGCAGGCGGCAAGGACGGCCGCCAGAGCAGGAATCTCTGAGACCCGATGTGTGGCGCTAAGGGTGCCGGCCGTGAGCAGAAGCGGAATGCTGGGGACTGGCATGCCGAGCTGCTCGACGAGCACCCACACGAAGAGCACCGCGTAGGCATGGCCGACGAAGAACTCAATAGGCATGTGAAGGCTCCCTGCTGTGTAGATGTAGGTTAGCAGGCTGCCGATGCGAAATGAGTTGAATCTTACCCGTCGGCGACGAGCCCGTCCGGACTGGTTGCCATCGAGGCTGAGGCGCCGTTGCTGCGTCTACATGGCTGGCGGATGGTGGGTATCGACCGAGCCGTCTCCAGAGCCGGAGTCATCGCCAGATTTGCGGGCCGTGCTCTTGACGCCGCCTGGGTTGACTGAGTCACGCAACTCCTTGGAAGGCTTGAAGAATGGGACTCGCTTGGCGGGAACGTCAACGCGCTCACCGGTCTTAGGATTACGCCCGATCCGGGAGTTGCGCTGGCGGGTGCGGAAGCTGCCAAAGCCGCGGATCTCGATCTTGTCACCGGCCTTGAGCGCGCCAATGACCGACTCAAAGAGCGTATCGACGATGATTTCTCCGTCGCGTCGGGTTAGGTCTCCGAGAGCAGTCACTCGGTCGACAAGATCAGCCTTGGTCATCGCAGTGTCTCCTTGGTTCCCCAGCGTCCGGCAAGTGCTACATGCTGATTGTAGATGGGATGCAGCTCCTCTGGCGACAGTGGTCGAAAAAAGTTGAGGAGAAGGTCGCGGCTTACGGACCGAAGTTGCGAACGCCGTATAAAGCAAGATTAAAAATGGGAGAGCGTTGGTCTTTCGCCACGCGCCGCTTAAGAAAAAGGCGGCACGGATTTTTTAGGTCCGTGCCGGGAGGCCAGTGACGCAACTCGTGTCGGACGGGGCTTACTGCCACAACCATCCGGAAATATGTGGAGCAGTAGGAAGCTCCCGATTTTTATAGTACCACCTTTTCCTCAGATGCAACTGTAAAATTTCCACCGTTCGGAATTTCTCTTCCCTTCAATCTACAGAAACCCGTAGGAAGATGAAATGTTGCGCCGATTTCACCTCGAGCGAAATCACACTTTCAGGGCAGGATCAGGACATGAGTCCGGGGCTATCGAGTTGTCGGGCCATGTCGGCATCGCGCTGGGTAATGCCGCCAGCATCGTGCGAAACGAGAGCTAACTTCACTCGATTGTATCGGATATCGATATCTGGGTGATGACCCACCTGCTCAGCCAGCTGCGCTACGCGGTGGACGAACTCCATAGCCTTGGAGAAGTCTGAAAAGGTCCAATAGCGGGCCAGCTTGCCCTCTTCAATAGACCACTCGGGCAGCTGCCGGAGAAGATCTGCGATTTCGGATTCCGGGAGGCGATGTTGCGCGGGATTCATAGCGGCATGACCTCGGTATGGATTGTGGGATGCGGAGCCGGCGCTGGACAGGATGCCTGGAGAGCCAGAATGAAGGAGAATGTGAGTATGGCAGAAAAGAACGAGCTTTGGACGGCGGTCGACAGCTATATCCAGCAGACCCTTGCTCCCAACGATACGGTCCTGGATGACGCGATGAAGGCAAATTCGGCAGCTGGGCTGCCCGGTATCGACGTTACCCCGAGTCAGGGCAAACTGCTGCACCTGCTTGCGCTGGCAACGCGGGCGAAGCGGGTTCTGGAGATCGGAACACTCGGAGGTTACAGCACTATCTGGCTGGCGCGCGCGCTGCCACGTGGGGGCCGTGTGGTGACGCTCGAACGCGAGCCGAAGCACGCCGAGGTGGCACGGGCCAACCTGAAGCGGGCCGGAGTAGCGAAAAAGGTCGAAGTCCGGGTGGGAGCGGCAGCGGAGTCCCTTGCCCAAATGCATTCCGAGGGCGTCAAGCCATTCGACCTGATCTTCATCGATGCCGATAAGCCAAGCAACCCGGTCTATATGGACTGCGCGCTAAAGCTTGCAAAGCCCGGCACTCTGATCATCGTGGACAACGTAGTCCGAGAGGGGCAGCTGGCGAACTCCACCAGCACAGACCCGGCGGTGGTGGGTACGCGGGAGATGATCGAACGCATGAGCGCGGAGCCGAGACTGGTAGCGACGATGGTGCAGACAGTGGGCAGTAAGGGCTACGACGGGTTCGCAATTGCATTGGTCCGTGAATGAGGCGGGACAGATGGCGGGGTATTCCTGCTGATCGTCGCACTTCTAGATCATGCAGCTGGCGCCTCATCGGTTATCACGCGGCCGTGCTCGCCCACATCGACTCTGCCTCCGGTAACGGCAGCAGCGAGATACTTGATCCCGAGCACGATCTTGCTGGACGATGCCTCCCAATATTGAGCTTCGGTCACGTTTACGCGCAAAATTGTGATCTCCGGATCGTCTTCGCCCTTCGGGAACCAGGCTTTGTACATGGGATTCCAGAGCTCGTGGATTTTTGTCCGCTCACGGCTGATCGAGGCAAGCCCCTTGGCGGTCACGTAGCTCTCGTTTTTTGGGTCGGAGTATACGAGCGTGATGTTCATGTCATTCTGCAGCTCCGACACCTTGGCGGATTCGTGCCGCGTGAGAAACCAGACGCTGCCATCAAAGGCTGTCTTCTGGGTTGCCATTGGACGGGCATCCATGGAGCCATCCGGTGCGGCAGTGACCATCATGCAGATGTGAACATCTTGGATCAGCTTGCCAAGCTTCTCGATGCCTTCACGGCCTGTGAGTACCTTTTGCTCACTCATTTCTGTCTCCTCAGTGAGGTTGGATGCAAGAGCCGCGACAGCTGGCGGCTGCGGCCGAGCCGGTACAATAGAGTCAATCCCCGCATGTGCTGGCGTTCGAAACAGAGCCGCGGGTCACGATGCTAATGCCGGATACACCTTCCATCGCCGAGCCTGTTGCCGTCGGTGCGTCCGCGCGTGTGCTGAGCACGCCGGAGTTCCTTGCCGGGGTGAGAGCCGAGGATCCTCGTGTCGCGATCTTCGACTGCGATGGCACGCTATGGTCGGGGGATGCAGGATCAGGATTCATGCGCTGGACGGTAGAGCAAAGGGTTCTCTCACCTGAGGCCATTGCGCGTCTTGACGCGAGATACCGCGGCTATTTGGCGGGGCAGGTTTCGGAGCTTGCGATCTGCGGAGAGATGGTTCAGATTTACGCCGGATTGACAGAGTCCCAGATGAGATCTGCCGCGGCTGAGTTCTTCCGCGCGCAGATTGACGCAAATATCTTTCCTGAGCTGCGGTCGCTGGTCGGGGAACTGCAGGCGGCAGGGGTGGAGATCTGGGCTGTGAGTTCGACCTGCGACTGGGTCATTGAACAAGGCGTGCGTCGATTTGGAATTTCCGCGAATCGCGTGCTTGCAGCCAGAGTAGAAGTTAGGGACGGGATAGTAACCGATCGACTCGTAGACGTGCCAACCGATGAGGGCAAGGTCACGGCGCTAGCCCGCGCCGGCATCCTCCAGCCGGACGTCGTCTTCGGCAATTCGGTACATGACGCCGCGATGCTAAAGATTGCGCGGCGGGCGTTCCCCGTAAATCCGACGCCTGCGCTGCTGGAGCGCAGCGCTGCCGAGGGCTGGCCGGTGTACTTCCCGGCCATGGTGGCGGCAAAATAGCGATGCTGCTCGAAGGACTGCACATTCCGCTGACGACTTCCTTCCGACGCGACGGCAGTGTGGACTACCACGCTCTCGCTGCGAACGCGCGGCGGTACTCGCTTACACCTGCGGCGGGCCTGATTGTGCTGGGACCTACCGCCGAGCCGACTCTGTTGGATGATAACGAGACGCGCGAAGTGCTGCGTGTGGTTGCGGCAACCGCGTCGCCCGAGAAAGTGCTGATTGCGGGAATTGCGCGTGATAGTGTCTGCGGCGCGCTGGAACTGGCGAAATGCGCCTCCGAGCATGCCTACGACGCGGTGCTGGTGGGAGTTCCGGGTTTGCCCGCACGTTTGCAGTCGCTCGAATTGGTCACCTTCTTTCGTGCAATAGCTGATGGTTCCCCGCTGCCGGTGCTGCTGCTGAGCACCGCTGAGCGATCACTGTCAGCGCAGGTAATCGTGGAGCTGTCCTCTCATCCAAACATCGCCGGTCTACTGGCGGCGCACGCGGTGGGCGAGATCACTTCCAACGCGCCTGCCGTGAAACGCGAGGTGACCGTCACGCATGTCTTCACCGCGGTCACGAAACGCATGCTGCGGTCGTCTGGGACTGGTTTGATCTCGCCTGCCGAATTGGGGATGCTTGTGGCACCCGCTCCAACACTGCGCACGCGGACAAAGACCGTTGGTTTTCAGGTCATCGCGGCGCGCTCAGGGGAGTTGCTGGACGCGCTTGAAAGTGGAGCGGTCGGAATCGCGCCGGCATTCGCTGCAGCCGCACCCCAAGCCTGCTATGAAATCTATGCGGCGTGGAAAGATGAGGATCAAGCGTTGGCTGCGGAAAAGCAGCAGCGAATCAGGGAGGCTGCCGGCTTGGCCGAGACGCTGGGACCGGGCGGGTTGAAGTTTGCAGCGGACCTGAATGGCTACGCTGGCGGCTTCCCTCGGCTGCCGCATCTTCCACCCTCCGGTGAGCAACGCGCCCAACTCGAGCAGTGGATGAAGCCGCTGCATAACTAGCGGGCGGAAATCCGGCATGTGGGTCCGGGAGTTCCGGAGCGCAGGCCGCAGGTCTAGGCCAGCGCAGCCTCTCGAGATGCGTGCAGATCCTGCAACCTATAGACAGTAAGTCGGCCCTGCTGAAGTGCCGCGATGCCTTCTGCCGCAGCACGAGCCGCAGCGACCGTAGTAATGGTGGGAACGCGTGCAATCACGGCAGCACGGCGAATGGCTTTCTCATCAAAAAAGGTGTCCTGCCCGTGCGGCGTGTTGATGATCAGCTGAATGCGATCTCCTTTGATGAGGTCGACAACGTTGGGACGGCCTTCCTTCACCTTGTAGACTCGCTCCGGCTGCAGTCCAGCGCCCTCCAGCACCTCGGCGGTGCCATGCGTAGCGACCAGGTGAAAGCCCATCTCGACGAAGGTGCGGCCGAGGGCAGCAACCGCGTCTTTGTCATTGTCATTCACGCTCATGAAGATGGTGCCTTTGGTCGGCAGCACTTGTCCGGCGGCGATCTGCGCCTTCGCGAAGGCCTCACCAAAATTGTCGGCCACGCCCATGACTTCCCCCGTAGACTTCATCTCCGGGCCCAGCACAGTGTCCACGCCGGGAAATTTGACCCAAGGGAAGACCGGTGATTTGACGAAATAGTGAGAGCCGGTCTCGAGGTCGGCCCCGCTGGCTGTCTGTTCGGGAAGCAGGTCTCTCAATTTCTGCCCCGTCATCAGACGCGATGCGATCTTAGCCAGCGGCACACCGGTCGCCTTCGAGACATAAGGTACTGTCCGGGAAGCGCGCGGATTCACCTCGATGACGAAGACCTTGCCACGCTGGATGGCGAACTGGATGTTGACCAGTCCCACTACCTTGAGCGCAAGCGCAAGCTGCCGAGTGTACCTGCGGATCGTATCGAGCACGTCGGCGCTCAGGTCGACTGCGGGCAGCACGCATGAGGAGTCACCCGAGTGGATGCCGGCCTCCTCAATATGCTGCATGATGCCCGCGATGACGACATCCTTGCCGTCGCATAGCGCATCAACGTCGCACTCCGTAGCATTCTCGAGGAAGTGATCGATGAGCACCGGGCGTTGCTGCGAGTACTCAATTGCGGTGCTCATGTAACTCCGTACCGCTGCATCGTCATACGCGATGACCATCGCGCGCCCACCGAGCACGTAGCTGGGACGCACCAGCACCGGATAGCCGACACGGTTCGCGCCCGCTACAGCCTCATCGAGGCTGGTGGCCATTGCGCCTTCAGGCTGCGGAATGCCGAGCTCTTCGATCAGCTTCCCAAATCGCTTGCGGTCTTCGGCCAGGTCGATGGACTCCGGCGAGGTGCCGACGATAGGCACGCCGGCGGCCTTGAGTGGCAGCGCGAGATTGAGAGGCGTCTGCCCACCGAACTGCACGATCATCCCGATCTCGGCGCCGGAGGATGCCTCATGGTGATAAACCGCGAGAACGTCCTCCAACGTCAGCGGCTCAAAATAGAGCCGGTCGCTGGTGTCGTAATCGGTCGAAACGGTCTCAGGGTTGCAATTGACCATGATGGTTTCGTAGCCATCTTCACGAAGTGCGAAGGCGGCGTGGCAGCAGCAGTAATCGAACTCGATTCCCTGTCCGATGCGGTTGGGTCCGCTGCCGAGAATGATGATCTTCTTGCGGCCAGTGGGTGCGGCTTCGTCCTCTTCGTCGTAGCAGCTATAAAGATAAGGTGTGTAGCTCTCGAACTCAGCGGCACAGGTGTCGACCAGCTTGAACACGGGCCGGACCCCAGCGCCCTCGCGCAGTTCGCGAACCCGCGCGACACCGCTCGCGCCTTCCAAGTGCCATCCAGACGCGAGGCGCTCGTCGGAGATACCCATGCGTTTGGCCGCACGAAGATCGTCATAGGTGGCGCGCTCAGGTCCAACCGCGGCGACAGCCTTGATCTCGTCGGTAATCTGCTTGATCTGATTCAGGAACCAGGGATCCATGGTGGTGATGCGCGCGACCTCACGGACGCTCATGCCCTTCTCGAACGCATAGCGAATATAAGAGAGTCGCTCTGGATGGGGAGTTACGAGACGTTGCGTCAACCGTCGAGGCTCGATATCCGATGCCCTTGAGCGCTTGCCCGTTTCAAGCGAGCGCACAGCCTTCATCAAGGCTTCTTTGAACGTACGGCCCATGGACATCACCTCGCCCACGGATTTCATCTGAGGCCCCAGTGTCTCTTCGGCGCCCGGAAACTTCTCAAACTGCCATTTGGGGATCTTCACCACGACATAGTCGATCGTAGGCTCGAAGCATGCGGGGGTCGCCTTAGTGATGTCGTTCTGAATCTCGTCCAGCGTGTAACCGACTGCGAGCCGAGCGGCAATCTTGGCGATTGGAAACCCAGTAGCCTTGGAGGCGAGCGCAGAGGAGCGCGACACGCGCGGGTTCATCTCGATTACAGTCATCCGACCATTCAGCGGATTTACGGCAAACTGTACGTTGCTTCCACCCGTCTCCACGCCAATTTCGCGGATGCAAGCGATAGCAGCGTCGCGCATCACCTGGTACTCCCGGTCCGTGAGCGTCTGGGCGGGAGCGACGGTAATGGAATCGCCGGTATGTACGCCCATGGGATCAAAATTCTCGATCGAGCAGACGATGATCACGTTGTCTTTGAGGTCCCGGACTACCTCAAGCTCATACTCCTTCCAGCCGAGCACGCTCTCTTCGATGAGGCACTCATGCACGGGAGAGAGATCAAGGCCGCGCGAGAGGATATCCGTGAGCTCCTCGCGGTTATACGCGATGCCGCCTCCTGAGCCGCCCAGCGTGAAGCTGGGACGGATAACGACCGGAAAACCCACTTTCGCTGCGAATGCCAGGCCATCGCTGACATTGCGCACCAGCTGGGACTTCGGCATATCCAGGCCGATCTTGCTCATCGCATCTTTGAAGAGAAGACGGTCCTCGGCCTTTTTGATGGCCTCGAGCTTGGCGCCGATCAGCTCGACGTTATATCGCTCAAGCACGCCCGAGTCCGCGAGATCGACGGCGAGGTTCAGCGCGGTCTGTCCCCCAACGGTGGGGAGCACGGCAAACTTGCCACTGCGGCCGTCCATCATCTCGGCCTCTACCCGGATGATCTCCTCAAGGTAGCTGGCGGTGAGCGGCTCGACGTAGGTGCGATGGGCAAACTCGGGGTCGGTCATGATCGACGCTGGATTCGAGTTCACCAGCACGACTTCGTAGCCTTCGGCCTTCAGCGCCTTGCAGGCCTGGGTGCCGGAGTAGTCGAACTCGGCCGATTGGCCAATGACAATCGGGCCTGAGCCGATCACCAGAATCTTCGCAATGTCATTTCTGCGTGGCATTCGCTTGCTTGATCTCCGTAAATCGTGTGCGCTTGCTGAACCGCGTTGCTAACTTCTTGGACCACCGAAACTGCGAATCTTCCCGATCACTTCTTCCACTCCTCCATCATTTTGCGAAAGTCGCGGAAAAGATAGTGCGAGTCGTGCGGACCGGGACTCGCCTCCGGGTGATACTGCACGCTGAACATCGGATCGGACTTGTGCGCCAGACCGGCGAGCGTGTGGTCGTTGAGGTTCGTGTGGGTACGCTCGACGTCCTCTGGAAGCGAGTCCGGATCGACGTTGAAGTTGTGATTCTGCGCCGTGATCTCGACTTTACCGGTTCGGTGGTTCAGGATGGGATGGTTCCCGCCGTGGTGGCCGAACTTGAGCTTGTAAGTCCGTCCGCCAAGCGCCAGTCCGAAGATCTGGTGGCCGAGGCAGATGCCGAAGATCGGCTTTTGCCCCTTGAGCTTGCGCACATTCTCAATCGCATAGTCCAGCGGCTCCGGATCTCCGGGACCATTTGAGAAGAAGACGCCATCGGGGTTCATTGCGAGGACGTCTTCTGCAGATGTAGTGGCTGGAACGACCGTCACTTTGCAGTGTTCTCGGGTGAGCATCCGCAGAATGTTCTGCTTGATGCCGAAATCGTAGGCGACGACGTGCAGCTTCTCATGCTGCTCCGCGGTCTCGTCCTCCCCAGGCAGGAGCGAGTCGCCGGTAAGGTTCCGGGGCTCGTTCTCATCCCACTTGTAGACCGCCTTGGTGGTCACTACGCTCGCTAGGTCAGTTCCATCCATCTTGCGGATCGAGCGTGCTTTGGCCACCAGGTCGTCCGGGTTCAGGTTCTCTCCCGAAGCGATCACCCCCCGCATGACCCCGTTGGTGCGCAGGTGGCGAACGATCGCACGGGTATCGACGTCTGCGATGACCGGCACACCGCTGCGCTCCAGGTACTCATCTGCAACCTCAGTAGAGCGCCAGTTGGAACTGATAGGCGAGAACTCGCGCGTGACCAGGCCCTCAATATACGGACGAGTGGCCTCCGCATCGCTCGGCGTGGTGCCGTAGTTTCCAATGTGAGGATTGGTGAGGACAACGATCTGCCCGGCGTAGGAGGGATCGGTGAAAATCTCCTGATATCCGGTGAGGGAAGTGTTGAACACGACCTCACCGGCCGCCTCGGCGCGCGCGCCAAAGCCCTTGCCGCGGAAGATTCGACCATCTTCCAGCGCCAGAATCGCCTGAATTGACCGCATGTGCCTACTCCTGTGGTGAATCCGGGAGACGAGCCGTTTTCCTTGGGAGTTCTGCGATCGGAAAACCCGCTCGAGGAGTGGATTCAATCGATTCTAACAGCTTCCGTGCCCTTCCTTTCCCGGAGCGGCTTAGAATTTCGCGCAAGAAATGGCCCGGCGCTGGGCCGGGCCGAGTGATGGTTTGAGCTGTGCCAAATTAGCGCCGGTGATGATGATGACGGCCCTTATGGGTATGGTGCACCTTCGCATGGGCAGGGACAGCCGAGGCGACGAACACTGTAATGGCAGCAGCGGCGAGCAGAAACTTCCGTAACATTCTCATGAATTGCATCCTTTGGCGGATCCGGAGCCCGGGGATCCGGTCGATGGATGCAGCATGACACGAAAACGGCGTAGAAACGATCAACATTTCTCTGTACGTGTGCCGAGGTCGATTCCTGCCAGGGCTTGCCGCATTACTCCAGTTCCACCAGGATCTGGTCGCCTTCCACCTTAATGGGGTAAACCCGGACCTGCTGCTTCACCGGGTACTCTGCCTGGCCGGTTTTCAGGCTGAAGCTCCAGGCGTGCCACGGGCAGACCACCGATTCCCCTGCTATAACACCCTGCCCCAGTGGGCCGCCGCGATGCGGACATATGCCGTTCAAAGCGTGCAGTTCGCCGTTCAAGTTCCCCAGACAAAAGAGTTTGCCGGCAGCTTCCGCCTCGGCGACCGTTCCCGGCTGCGGGGCCTGTGCGCGTGAACAGAGCCGGACCCACTGACCCATTCGGCTATTTCTCCGCAACCAGCTTGTTGCGCAGCTCGCCAATTTTCTCGATCCTAAGAACCATCTCCTCACCCGGCTTCAGCCAGCGCTGGGGATTCCTCCCCATTCCGACTCCGGCCGGAGTGCCGGTACTGATAATGTCCCCCGTTTCGAGCGCGGTTACGCCGGAAATGTACTCAATCAGCTGGGGGATCTTGAACATCAGCTGGCTGGTATTCGAGTCCTGCAGCTTCTCCTGCCCAATGGACAGGCTGATGCCCAGCGTATGTGGATCAGGCACTTCATCCTTGCTGGCGACCCAGGGGCCCAGTGGCGCAAAGGTGGGGAAGCTCTTCCCCAGCGACCACTGGGTGGTGGCGCGCTGCACATCCCGCGCACTGACGTCGTTCATGATGGTGTAGCCGAAAACGTGTTCCATCGCTTGCGCCGCTGGAATCTGGTAGCCCGGCCGGCCGATCACCACTGCCAGCTCCACCTCATAGTCCACCATGGAGCTGGCCTTGGGCAGGATGACGTCGCCGTCAGGACCAACCACCGCCGAGGAAAGAACGATGAAAACCGTGGGTACCTTCTGCGGCTCCATCTTGGACTCGGCGGCGTGGTCGGCGTAGTTGAGGCCGATGCCAAAAATCCTTGGTGGGGCCGGGATAGGCGCCTTCAGCTTCACGCCTTCCAGCGAGATGGTCGGCTTCTTCTTGGCGACATCCGCCTGCACGCTGGCTGGTGCCGCGATGAATGCGATCGCGTCGCGAAAGCCCTCCGCGCTCAGGTCGATCACGCCGCCATCGGCAATAAGGCCCGGCCGTACCCCGCGCCCGCCCTGCTCAAACGTCACCAGCTTCATCCCTGCTTCCTCCATGCCGGTCCCGTCCTGAAATCAAACTCAGCGAGCGACTCCGGCTTCATCTCAATGCTATATCCCGGCTGCCTTGGTAACTGATAATGGCCGCGCACAATGCGCACCGGATCAACGAAGTGCTCGTGCAGATGATCGACGAACTCAATCACCCGATCCTCCATCGAGCAGGAGACACGAAGGTAGTCAAAGAAGGATAAGTGCTGGACGTATTCGCATAAACCCACTCCCCCGGCATGCGGACAGACCACAACACCAAATTTGGCGGCCATCAGAAGGATCGCAAGATTCTCATTCACACCCGCAACCCGGCAGCTATCAATCTGGCAAACGTCGATCGCACCGGCCTGCATCATCTGCTTGAACATGACGCGGTTGTGGCAGTGCTCGCCGGTGGCAATGCGGATGGGCCTCACCTCGCGACGGATGCGTGCGTGGCCTAGGATGTCGTCCGGATTGGTTGGCTCCTCCATCCAGTAGGGCCGCGCCTCGGCCAGCATGTTGGTTCGAGCTATAGCTTCATCGACGCCCCATTTCTGGTTGGCGTCCACCATCAACTTGTTCTCCCACCCAATCTCTTCCCGCATCAGCAGCGCACGCCGCAAGTCGTCCGCGGGCTCGCCGCCGACCTTCAGCTTGAAGTGTGTCCAGCCTTCGGCCAATCCTTCTCGGCACAGCCGACGCACCTTTTCATCGCTGAATCCAAACCACCCGGCCGAAGTGGTGTACGCGGGATATCCCTGAGACTCGAGCCGCTTCAACCGGCCCGTCATTCCCGTCTCACCACGGGAAAGGATTTCCACTGCCTCCTCGCGTGTGATCGCATCGTCGATATAGCGGAAGTCAATGGCCGAACAAATCTGCTCCGGCGGCATTTCCGCGAGCAGGCGCCACACCGGTTTGTCTTCGGACTTGGCGTAAAGGTCCCACACTGCATTCACGACGGCTCCTGCCGCGACGTGGATCACACCCTTTTCCGGTCCGAGCCAGCGAAATTGACTGTCCTCTGTCAGCAGGCGCGAGAAGACGCACAAGTCCTGCGTGATGGAGGCAAGCGTCAGTCCGATCGCTTTTCGGGCCAGGTACTCGACTGCCTCGACCACGATCTCATTGCCCCGGCCGAGAGTGAAGGTTAGCCCGTGCCCTTCGAGTGCGGAGTCGGTCTCCAGAATGCAGTAGGCCGCGGAATAATCCGGGTCCTTGTTGACGGCGTCCGAGCCGATGCTCCCGTGCGATGTCGGGAAGCGCACGTCCACCACCCGCACTCCCACGATGCGAATATCATTCAATGCCCGACCCACCTTTCCCACTGCAAGTTACGCGGCTGTCCAGCCACCATCCAGCGAGATCACCGCGCCCTGCATAAAATCGGCCTCGCGACTGCAGAGATAACGCACCAGGCCGGCGACATCCTCCGCAGTTCCCAGCCGCCCAACCGGCTGACGTTGCCTCAATTCCTCACGAATCTTGTCCTTCTCGTGACTGTGATATTTCTCGAGAAATCCCTCCACGAAGGGCGTTTGCACCGTACCCGGAGCGATGCAGTTGCAGCGCAACTGCTGCGGATAATCGACCGAGATCTGCCGGGTCATCGCCAGCACCGCGCCCTTGCTCGCACAGTAGGCGAATCGCTGCTTCACGCCCACCTGTCCCGCGATGGAGCCGATGTTCACAATCGACCCGCGGCTTGCAAGCAGCAGCGGGATCAGCGCCTTGGTAACCAGAAAGACCGAGTGCACATTCACACGCATTACCCGGTCGAAGTCATCTTCCTCCGTCGCCTCGATGCTCCCCACCAATCCAATGCCTGCATTGTTGACCAGTACGTCGAGCCGGGAGAGCTGCGCTGCTGCCCGGGAAATGGAGGCCGAGCTGGTCACGTCTATCTCAAGGGCGCTGGCGTGCCGCAATTCGCTGGCGAGCTTCGTAGCAGCCTGGAGATTCAGGTCGGCAACAAGGACCTCGGCTCCGGCGCGATCCAGTTCGCGGCAGGTTGCAGCCCCGATGCCGCTGGCGCCGCCCGTCACCAGCGCAATTTTGCCATCCAGCCGATAGGGCTGGTCTATCTCAATCGCCATCGCTTCTGTGGATCCTTTGTCGCGCCACACGAGTGACCGCGCAAGGCAATCTTACCCCGCGCAGTGCTGCCGCTCGAATTGACCTGTCGAAGTCTCCCCGATTAGCCGGCCCGCTACTTCCCTTTTCCGAGCCTCCGGTAATACTCTGCGACCGCGTCCTGATAGCCGGCGGGTACATCCGGCGATTTGCCTGTGCGCACCTGGTCTTCCTGCGGAAGGTTTGGGTCGCGTCGAAGCTGAAGTTCAAGCTTGTCGACATCCGTCAGCAGTTTCGCATGCAGGGCATCCACCATCTCCGGATTGCCCTGGAAACGCGCCGGATCGAGCTTTTGCATCTCCTTAGTTAGCTCGTCGATCTGCTTTTGCACCGCCGGATCATTCTTGGCAATCTGTCTGAGCTGCCCAAGCTCTCCGATTCCCTGCTGGATGAAGCGCTGGGTATCGGCAGGGCTTGGTCCGACCTGCGGCGCACGCGGATCCCGAGTTGAGCTGTAGCGCTGGCCTCCCGTATCGACGTTGTAGTTGGCGACTCCACCGCCCCCACCGCGCAGGGGTCCGTTGACGACCTCGCCTCCCATCGGGCCGCCCTGCTGGCGATTGCCGTTCCGGACTCCTTCGCCGCCTGCCTGATTGCCTCCCTGCTGCCCGGAACCAGCCCCTTGCCCATTCTGCGCGGACTGTTGGCCACCGCCCTGCTGACCGCCTTGGCCGCGCTGCATGGCTTGCGAACCTTGTTGCCCCGGCTGTCCGCCTTGCTGACCAGGTCTGCCGTTCTGCCCCGGTTGCTGCCCGTTCGCGGCGGATTGACCCGTTCTGCCATTTGCGCCGTTTCGGCTGGCCGCGCCTGCACGCAACCGCTCGAGCTCACTTCGCAGACGATCCACATGGTCGAGCGCCGCTGTCTCGGTTCCGTTTGCATTCCGGCCATCCTCCGGACGCGCACCGGGAGAGCCGGCCGCAGCCTGCCCCGCCTTGAGCACCTGATCGCTCAACCGGTTCAGTCCGCTTGCAATCTGACTCTCTGTGCCGTTGGAATTAGGATTGACTCCTTGCCGCAGCCAGTCCGCAGTCCGTTGCACCAGATTCGTCAGGTCATTCTGGTCCATGCCGTTCAATGCATCGCGTAGACCGGAAGCGGCACCCGGCTGGGTGGGTGCAAGCTCCCGCGCTGCATTCCGAAGCTGACGTTGTAATTGCTCGAGATCACTCGACATCTGCTGACGCGCATCCGCCAGGCTCTGCCGCTCGCGCTCCATCGCTCGCGCCTGGTCCGCTGCGACCCCGCCGTTGCGTCCAGCCTCGCCTTGAGCCGCGAGCTTGCGCACCCGCTCTGCCTCGGAGCCTTCTTCCTTAGCCAACCGCTGGGCCTCGCGTCCTAGCGAATCCAGTTTGCCGGTCGCCTGCTGCTTTTGCGCCGAGCCCAACAGGTCCGTGGCCTCGCGCAGCCGTTCTGCTGCACGCTTGGCTGCATCGGAGTTTTGCGCACTGGCACGGCTCATGGCTTCGTTGGCCGCCCGCAGCCGATCGAGCGCCTGTTGCACCCTGGGATCGGCCCCTCCATCGCGAGTTCCCGAAGCACCATTCCGGGCCATCTGTCCGGACGTCTGCCCAGAGTTCTGGCCGGAACGGCCGTTCTGCTGCTGTCCAGACTGACCCGCCGAACCGGACTGCCCGCTCTGGCCGGATTGTGCGCTCTGCTGCCCCTGCTGTCCTTGCTGCCCCTGCTGTCCTTGTTGCCCCTGCTGCCCTTGTTGCCCCTGCTGCCCTTGTTGCCCTTGCTGGGCGCTTGCATTCTGTTGGCCTTGCTGCCCCTGCATCTGCTCCAGCTGGCGCTGCAGTTGCTCGGCCTCGCGCCGCAGCATCTCCTGTTGCCAGCGCTGCTGGAAATTCTGCGCCTGATTCCCCTGCTGCTGAGCTAGTTCCTGCTGTCGTTTGGCCAACGCATCCAGCTTTGCCAGAGCATCATCCACCTTCTGCTGCTGTTGCTCTGCGGCAGAGGCTGTCTGCGCCGTCTCATACTGGTTCTTTTCGGTGTCCATTTCCAGGTCGAACAGGCTGGCAAGATCGCGGCCTGCTCCACCGCCCCCACCTCCGCCTCCGCCGCCGCGTTGGCCGAAGGCGACCTGGATCTTACGGAAGGTCGACTCGGCCCGCAGCAACGCCTGCAGCACCTTTTGCTCCAGTGGCATGGCCTCCTGCCATTTCATGGATTTCAACTTGTCGGCCGCAGGCTGCATTCCCGCTGCGGCCTGCTGCATGTCTTTGTCGAAACTATTGAAATCCTCGTTCGCCTGGGAGAGATCGCGGCTCTGCATGCGCATGCTCAGCGCCTCAGCCTGCTCTCGCAGCGCGAGTTGCGCGTCTGAGAGCAGCTTGCCGGTGGCCGTTGCCTGTTCTGAAGTTGTTCCCTTCGCGTTGGTCTGCTTCCAGGTTGCGGCGATAAGCTCCTTCTGGCGGCGTGCAATGTCACCCTGCTGGTTGGCGCGATTTCCCCCACCTCCTCCACCGCCGCCCCCACCCTGCTGCGATTGCGAGAACTCCCGCTCAAACGGATCCACCTGGATGAAACTGATGTCAGTCTTCGCCTCGGCGTGATTGTCCTTTGCCGTTGCATAGACGCTGACCACGTCGCCCGGCTGCAGCTTGAAATCTTCAAGGTTCAGCGTGGCAGAACCGCCGCCGTCTTTCGCACCCGTCTGCTTCAGCAGGTTCACAGACTGCTCCGGGCCGCCGTTCACGGAATAATGCAGGCTAACCTGCCTCAGGCCGAAATCTGCCGCCGCCTTCACCCCCACTGAAACTTCCTCAATGGAGCTGGCTCGATAGTCTGAGGCGGGCTTATCAATGGCTATCTGAGGCGGGTTGGCTTTGCTCGTGGCGATGAAGTAGTCCTCCGACAAGCGAACCTGCTGCCCCTGGTCGGTAGCTGCAACGTGGTACGCGCCGTCCTTCTCCATGTGGATGGTGCCGTGATACACATTGCCTCCGCCGCCGGAGAGCTTCAGTTGCTTGCCGTCGTCCAGCACCAGCATCCCGCTCTTGAGCGGAGCGGTCATGGTTACAGTGAGATCTGCGTCCGTGCCCTCAAGCGCGCGCAGATCGCCCGCTTGCTCCTCAGAGACGGTTTGCATGCCCGTCCACTTCGGATACCGGTATGTCACCCGCATCGTCTTCACTGCAGGCAGATCCACCACGCGAAAGCGGAAGTGTTTTGACGCAGCAGCGCCGGCCTGAACGTAGTACTCCACGTTTTCGGGCAGAGCGGCGAACAGGAACTGATACCCGACGCCGTTCTGCTGCGGCTGCATGGGCACCTGTTCCCATTTCGACGAACCGCCATACCGCGCCAGCAGGTTCACATTTCTGGTCGAAAGCCCGATTACCTCTGCCGTTACGGTGGCGTCGCTGTTACGCCGTATCGCCGCGTCGCCCGGTTGGACACGTATCTCGTAGATGGGTGGAACATCCCGCTGCGGCCCTAGCCAGAGCAGTGATGCGCCATAGCCCACCGCGCCGGGTCGTGCCGCCACAAGCCATCCCAGAACGCCTGCACACACCGCACACGCAGCAGCCAACGCAAGCACTCGGCCCCAGGTCACCAGTCGTTCCGGCGGCGCCTGATCGGCGATTTTCAATGTGTCCGCTGCCAGAAGTTCCAGAAACACTGCGCTCTGCGGGCCTGCTTCGTCTGTCTTCTGACTCTCGGAAAACGTGGTCAACCGCTGCTCGAATTCCGGGAATGCAGTTTCGGACCGGGAGACCGCGCGCGCGCGGCTCAGCCTCCACAGTGGCCACACCACCGCCACGGCAGCTGCAATTGCCAGCAATGTGTAGAGCGCCACCCGAGCCGGAGTCACTCCGCGCTCCGGAAACGCATAAGCGTTCAAGATCAGCGTGAGAGTGAGGGTAACGGTCAACGCGACAGCTGCAACCACCGCCGCACCACGTACGCCTGCATCCAGTCGCAGCCTGCGCTGCAAACTCTGGATGTAGAGGTTGAGCTCGCTGCGCTTGCTCATATTGCCTCCCGTTCCGTACCCAGATATCCACTGGCCACGGCCGTCTCAGCCACGGCGGTTATTGCTGCCAGAAGCATAATCCACCACCACACGTGCGAGCCACCCTGCTGAGATTGCTGCTGTTCTTGTCCGGTCACTGGCGATTCCGGTTGCGCCGTCGCACCCGTCCAGAGCTTCAGGGTGTCATCGGCAATCGGCCGCAGGTCCGACTCTCTCGGGTCAGCATTGACGGCGAGCAGTGCATCCCGCCCATTTGCAAATCGCATTTGATAGAACCCCGCCCGCGACAACTGAAACGACTGCGCTGTCGCAGCTTCCTTCAACGAAAGCGGCCTGGAGCCGTCCGGTGCGATTACATCAACACTTGTCTTGCTTGCCGCTGCCGCGTTCACCGGGTTGCGCAACTGCACATAGGAATCCACCGCTCTGGGGCCGCCCATGCGCTCTGCACCTGCAAGATAGCGCGATGCCTCATCGATGAACGCTACAAAGGCAGGGTTCAGCGGCAGATCATTGGTGGCATTGTCGAACCCGGAGGCGAACAGGAGTACATGTCCCTCGCCCATCTGCCGGTCCATCAGCAGCGGCGTTCCGTCCGCCAGCCGAGCTGCAACCCGCGCGCTGCCTGAATCCACCGCTGAGGCGTAAAAGAACTTCACCCCCTGCCAGCCATTGGCATCCTTCAGCGCCGGATGCGAGGAGTCCATCGCACCCGCAGTCACATATCCCGCCCCGCCCGCTCCCCGCGCATAGAAGTGCCCATCGGCGACCGTTCCTCCAAACACAGGAACGTGCTCGCGGTGCCCGGCGGACATGCCTTCAGCCACTAGCACACTCCCGCCCGATTCGACATTTCGGATCAGCACGTTTTCCAGCACGGAAGGGACCGCCGGCACATCCGACAGCACCACAAAGGCATACTTCGTCGGATCAATCTCCGCCGCCTGCTCCGGGGTGATTGTCTGCAGCACAAAAGATGCCTGAGCCGCCGCCCCCAGCGCCGTGCCAAAGTAGAGCGCAGATCGGTTGTCGCTCGCCTGATGCACGAACAGCACTCGCTCCGGGTCCGCCCGCTTCACCGCGAAGTTCTCCGCGTCATCGCCGGGGAAGGGATCGCCGCCATCGAACCGTACGCTGCATCGACTCTCGCCGTACGGCACGTCCAGGCCATCGAACGCAATCGTCGCCCGACCGTCGGCAGGCACATCGACTTTCTTCGTCGCCAGCACCTTCCCGTTCACCACTAGAGAAGCCGTTCTGGACGCAGCGGGCGTACCGTGACCGGCAATGACCGCGATCACCCGCGCCTTCTTGGTGTCCACCAGCTGCCCCGGGGCCTGCACACTCTCCACCGTCCAGTTGGGAGCAGCGCCCGCGCCGATCCGATGCAATACGAGGGAAACGTTGCCAGGCATCACCATGTCAGCAAAGTTGCCCGGCATGTTCGATTCCTGCATATCGCTGAACAGATCCAGCTCCATCGGTGTGTGCACCGTCTCCGCCATGGCGCGCATTCCGCGTCCAAGTTCGCCGAAGCTGCCGTGCCCTTCACCGGGTGTGATGCCTTCAACGGCCGCGCGAAGGACGCGCGTGTCCGCTACCGGCTGAGTCAGCACTCGCATCTGACCGTCCAGCGCGATCACCTGTGCCTTCTGCCCGCCTGCCTTGTGGGCCAGCAGATCCAACGCCTGCCGCTTCGCCTCATCCAGCCGCACCGTCCCGCCGTCCTTCGCGTTCATGCTGAAGGAGTCGTCCACCGCCAGTAACAGCAGCTTGTCCGAAGCGAGCACGGTCTTATGCCGGAAGAACGGCTGCGCAAACGCCAGCACCAGTAGAAGCAGGAGCAGTGTACGCAAGGCAAACAGCAACCAATAGCGCAGCCTGCGGTGCCGGATGGAGCTCTGTGTGCCCTGCTCGAAAAACATCAGCGAGCTCACCGGCCGCGGAACAGTTGTCTGCTTCCGCAGCAGATGCACGTATACCGGCAGGCCCAACGCTGCTAGCCCGGCCAGAAACCAAGGTGCCAGGAATCCCATATCAGCGCACCCCCGTTCGGGACGGCGAGCCCTTGGACTGCCGCAAGGTCAGATATTCGGTCAGGGCTCGGTCCAGCGGCTTGTCTGTGGTCAGCAGGTGATAACTCATACCGGCAGCCTGCGTACGGTCGCTCAGATCCTGCAGATGGCGGTCCATCTTGGCTCGATACGCCGTCTTCACGTAATCCGGAATCACTTCGAGCTTCTCGTCCGTCTCCAGGTCCACCAGAATCGAGGGGCCTTTGAGGTCCGGATAAATCTCCTTCGGATCGAGCAGGTGGAATAACACCACATCACTGCCGTGAAATCGCAGCGGCTCAACGGCCCGAACGATCTCCTCAGGTTGAGCATAGAAATCGGAAATCACCAGCACGATTCCGCGTCGATTGAGGAATTGCTGGAAGTACTGCATCGGCTTACCGAAATCCGTCCGTGCCGCCGGCTCCGCCTGCTCCAGCCCGGCAAGTAGCCGGTACAGCTGCCCGGAGCGCGTGGAAGGCCGGATGTAATTGCGCACCTCGTCGTCAAACACGATCAGCCCCGCCGGATCATGCTGATTATGAATCGCCAGATACAGGAGTGACGCGGCCACGTACCGCGCATAATCCATCTTGCTCACCGCACCGGAGCCGTACTTCATGGAATTGCTTGCGTCCAGAAGCACCGTAAGCTGCGAATTGGTATCGCCGCGATACCGCTTCAGATAACAACGCTCCGTTCGCGCGAACAGGTTCCAGTCCACATGCCGCAGATCATCGCCCGGCGAGTACGCGCGGTACTCGGCAAACTCCATACTGAAACCAAAGTCCGGCGACCGGTGCAGACCGGCTACAAAGCCGTCCACTACCGTGCGCGCCACCAGGTCCAGGCTGGAGATTCCCTGCAAGACCGCCGGATCTAAAAACCGCTGCAGCATACTTCACCTTTCAACTCACGTACTTCCCTACTCCTTCGGTCGCGGCAGCTTCTCAATCAGCCGCGTCAGAATCTCGTCCGAGTCGATCCGCTCCGACTCAGCGTGGAAGTTGAGCAGAATTCTGTGGCGGAGCACCGGGGTAGCCAGTGCGGCGATATCCTCGTAGGTCACGTGGTAGCGCTTCCTGCTCAACGCCCGAGCCTTGGCCGCCAGCACGATAAACTGCGCCGCTCGGATGCTTCCGCCGTAGTTCACGTACTTCTTCACGAAGTCGGGCGCATTCTCACTCTTCTGCCGGGTTGCACGCACCAGGTCCACAACATACTTTGCCAGCGATTCCCCAATCGGCACCATGCGGACCAGTTGCTGGAAATCGAGAATCTCTTCCGCATTGGTCACCGATTGGATCTGCGGGTCGCGCGTCGCCGTCGTCAGGTCGACTACCTTCACTTCATCTGCGGCGCTCAGGTAATCCAGCACAGAGTTGAACAAGAAGCGGTCCAGCTGCGCCTCGGGCAGCGGATACGTGCCCTCCAGCTCAATCGGGTTCTGTGTCGCCAACACAAAAAACGGCGAGGGCAGACGGTAGATATGCCCGCGCACCGTGCAGCTTCGCTCCTGCATCGCCTCCAACATGGCTGCCTGAGTTTTGGGCGGCGTACGGTTAATCTCGTCCGCCAGCACCACATTGCCGAAGATCGGCCCCTCGACGAACGTCCACTTGCGGTGTCCAGTTGTGATGTCTTCTTCAATAATGTCAGTGCCGGTGATATCAGACGGCATCAGGTCCGGCGTGAACTGAATCCGCCGGAACGACAGCCCCAGCGTCTGCGCGATCGTTCGCACCATCAGCGTCTTCGCCGTACCCGGCATGCCGGTAATCAAGCAATGGCCACCCACGAACAGTGCAATTAGGATCTGATCGAGCACCTCGTCCTGCCCAACGATCACCTGCCGCACCTGCCCTAGAATTCCGTCCCGCACCGCCTGGAAGCGCTCAATGCGTTGCTGCAACTCCGCCGCGTCCCTGTCCAAACCAGCCATTGCGCTCATGCACGCTCCCCTCTCGTTTTCCGTCTCATCTCTCAACTCCGCTCAAGCCTTCACCTGAACCTTGCACTCACCTGTGCCCCATATCTGAGAACTGGCGACCGAAACCTTCCGGTCTCACTTCCCCTCGATCTCCAGCAGCAGCTTCTGCGCTGGCTTGAATCCCGGAGCCGCCTCCAGGGAACCGAGCACGCTCTCCTCGGCCTTGCTCTTGTCGCCCATGGCCATGTACGCCTGGGCGAGATCGAACTGCGCCTGCGCTTTATCCAACGGATGGAGCGCAAGCACGGCCGAGTACTCTCGCACCGCGCCTTGCTTATTCCCTTGCGCCAGCCACAGCGCTCCCAGCTTCTGGTGCAGCTCCTGGTCCTCCGGATAAATGAAGTTGATCTCATTCAGAGTTGCAGCCGCCTCAGCGGGATGCCCCAGGTCTTGCTGAAGCGATGCCAGCTTCTTCAACCCTTCCGGACTTTCCCCTCCGCGCTTCATGAATTCAGCCAGCGTACCCGATGCGCCCTGTTTATCGCCCTTAGCCAACTGCGCCGTCGCCAGGTACTCGTAGGCGTTCGCATCTCCCACATACTCCGGATAGAGCTTGATGACCTCCTGGGCTGCGGCAATCGTCTTATCGTAGTCGCGCCCGCTTGCTAGGCCCACGAGCGCCTTCAGCTGCTGCCGCCACGCGTCGAAGTTCTTGACCGTCGCCCCCACTTGGCCATCCAGCCAGGTCATGAAACCCTTATCAAACTCCTCAGGCGAGACATGCAGATTCGCCTGGATCGCTTCGGCCGTTGTTTTGCGCGCGGCAAAGGACTTCACCATACCCAGCAGCGCATCATTGCTCCATTTGTCCGCGATGTAGTCGCAGATCTCCCCGCCCTGGTAGTAGCTCACTAGTACCTGTTCCGGATACTTGGGGAAGATGAATCCCTGATCCAGTTTCGCCACCGGCAACAGCTTCTTATCCCGTATGGCGGCCACAACCTCCGGCGTCAACCGGTTCGCCCACATCGGATTCGTCTGTCCTTCCTCGCGCACCGCCAGCCCTTCGGTAAACCAGCGTGGGACTCGGAAATCAGTTGCGGACAAGATAAAGACGTGGCTCATCTCATGCCACAGGGTCGCTCCCCAGTTGAAGTCTCCCGGCTTGCGCCCAGACGGGCTGTCCATCGCGACCACGTTTCCGAAGGTCACGCCGAGAGCTCCCAGCCCCGGCATGCCCATGGTGCGTACTGCGAAGTCCTCGTGGTTGGGATACACTTCCAGCTGCACCGGCCCCTTCAGCGCAATCTTGTATTTCGCTGTGTACGTCGCAATGGCCTTATGCAACTGCTCGGAGATGTACGGCTGCAGCAGGTCCGCTTCTTTCTTCTGCAGCTTCAGCACGGTCGTGGCATCTGCCTTGGTCTGGAAGTCCTTATAACTCTCCAGCAGCTTCAGGCTGTTTGAGGTCGCGGCATCGGTCTGGCCGTTGTTGTAGGCGTCCTCCAGCAGCCGCTGCGGCTCCTCCTCCTCGCCCATCCGCATCAGGTTGATGCCGAGTTCCGACTTCGCGGACCACAACTCGGGGTCCGCTGCCACTGCCTTTCGGTAGAACTCAATGCCCTCTGGGTAGCGCCGGTTCAGCACCAGGTGCCGGGCCACGATTGCATCGCCTTCGCCGTAGGTCGGATTAATCGCCGCAATCTTCTTCAACCACTCCTCAGCGCCAGGCCGGTCATCCGCCAGCATTGCCGCCGCCGCGCGAATCGCCATCGCGTCCAGCGCATCCGGGCTCAGGGCGATAGCGGCGTTGGCCTCCTGGACGGCCGCATCGTTCTTGGCATCCTCCAGCATCAGGTTCGCCAGCACCTCATGGGCTTCCGGCAGCTTGGGATCGATCTCCACTGCCCTACTCGCAAATTCCGGGGCTTTCTCGTCGAAGCCATCCGCGCTCACCAGCGCCAGCCCCACATACGCGGGCGCGCTCTGCGGGTCCTGCTGGAGCGCCTCTTTCAAGAGCTTCTCCGCCTCGACGTTGTTGAATCGCTCGTGGAATAGCACCCCGTACCGAACCCGCCACATCGCTGGAGCCTTCGGCTGCGCAATCGCAGCCTCAAACTCACGTTTCGCGTCCTCCCACTGCCGTAAGCCCCAGAAGCCTTCCGCGCGGTAATATGCTTCGCCACTCCGCGTGAGGGATTCAAAACACGCTTTCGCTTCCGAATTCTTGCCATGCAGGCGCAGCGTGCGGCACGATTCCGGCGTAGGCCCCGCCGGGGCAGCCCACGCCGTGCCCGCAACCGCAAGCATCGTCACCGCTATCGTCCTCGAGATGTTTCCCATCCCCGGATACCCCATCCTTCTACCCGACAGCTCAGAACCCAGCCGTCTCACTTGTCCTTCACGAGTAACCAACAACTTCTTTCACTTATCCAGCTGCGCCTGCACCTGCGCCAGTTCCACCAGCGCAGCCGTCAGCTCCTTCTTGTACTCGCCCGGTTCCATTGCAGCCTTCTGGTACTTCAGACCGTCGATCTTCTGTTCCAGCTCTTCTTTTCTGCCCATCAGCTCTCGCTTCGCCGGATCGTTCATCGCCGCCTGCGCTGCACCAATCCTCACCACCGTAAGCGTCGACATCAGCGCACCCTCGCGGCCCTGTCCCAGCCCTGCTGACCGAACCGGCTCCCCCTTGCCCGTGTCCTCAAACTGCGCGTGCTCGGTAGCCAGCCGCTTCTGCGAGCTGTAGAACTCTGCAGTCTTCCGATCCGCGTAGACAAACGCCTCCGCTGCGCTGATGGATTCGTTCTTGTCCGTATCGGCCGACGGATCCTGAAGTGCCTCGACCCAGTACCGCGCAAAGACGGTTGCATTCTTTTCCGTGCCGCTCTTGGTTGCCGAGATCACTGCCCGTCCGGGCCGTTCCAGCGCCGCCACCGCTCCGCCGCTCGCACTGGTCGTATCCACTACCAGCTGTCTGCGCGCCGGCACCTTGTCGCACATTTCCGCCAGCTCTGCGGCGCTCACATCGGGGCCGACCAGATTGAACTTGTAGACCTCGCCATCGAAGCTCCCATGCCCGATCAGCGTCAGCACCAGATCGTCCTCCGGCTTGGCCTGGCGGGCCGCCTCGCTCATCGCCTGCGCCAGCGCCGCCTTGGTCGCCTTCGGTCCAGTCAGGGTCCACACATGAGCTCCAACCGCGCTCTTGAATACCTTGTTCAGATCGTTCGCATTTGCCGTAAACCGCTGGTCGTAATCCGGCTCGCCCCCCAATCCGGCCACCGTAATGTAAAACGTAGCCGCATGTGCAGTCCCCGCCCCGACTATAAGAGCCAGTCCCAGCCCGCGGCTGAGAACTGCCAACCCGGAGCTGACGGCTGAGAACACATGCCTCACCTTCAAACCACACCCCACTTCCTTCGCAACAACCAGTCGGCCGCAGTCATTCCCAGCAACAGCAGAAACACCACCGGCATATCCCATAACTCCTTGGTGTCCCGCACCGAAATTCCAGCCTCAGAATAGGAGATATCCCGCGGCAGCTTCCCTAAATCGCCGCGCTCCCAGTACCGTCCGCCTGTATTCTCCGAGAGCTTCTCGAGCAGGCTCCGATTCTGCTCTGTGTGAAAGTTCTCGGCGACGCCATCGTCTCTGCGAAACGCCACAACGTCCTTGCCCAGCTCATCACTCGCCGTGCCCGCCGTCACCTCGGCAACGTAGCTGCCCGGCTTCTCCGCCGTCCAATCCGCCTGGTAGGTCCCTGGCTTGTTCGGCACCGGAGACAGCTCCACCATCGAGGTGGCCCCTCCGGGCCCGATCACCCGTGCCATCACCTTCGCCTCCGCGGCAGGCGAGAACTCCTTGTCCTTCACGTCTGCCGTCAATTTCACACGGCCTTCATCCATAAGCACCTGGTCGCGCTTCCCGGCAGCATCCGCGACCGACACCTGCACCTGGCCCGGCGAGTCCCCCGCCAGCCAGCGCAGTAATTGCTGCCAGAACAGGTCATGCGACGCATCGCCCAACGCGGAGTTCATCTGCCAGCGCCAGGTTCCCGAAGTTCCCAGCACCGCCGTCTTGCCTCGGCCATAATTCTGGGTCACCAGCAGAGGCATCGTTCTTCCTGCATTCATCTGCACCAGCACCGTCGCACCCGGCTTCGGAGTTCCAGGATCCTCGTAATCCGCCAGATAGGGCAGCTTGCGCCACCGCTCCACATTCGCTCCGCGCTCATCCAGCAGGCGCGTTACTGCACTCTCGGCACCCGCGGAAGTCAACTGCACAGTCGCAGGGTCCCGGTGAAACTCTGTCCGGCCTGGCGGCAGAAATGTAGGAAACAGGTCCGCCACGCTCGACGATGCCCAGCCGCCATCACTCAGCGATGATCGTCCTCCCAGAAACAGCAAACCCCCGCCACGCTTATCCACAAACTCCCGCAGCAGCTCCTGCTGGCCGGCCGTGAAGTAACCCGCCTCCACACTTCCCAGCACAATCGCGTCGTATTTGAACAGGTCCTCCGCCCGAACCGGAAACCCATCCGCCAGTTCGCTCGGGTCGGCGATTCCCTGCCGGTAGATTTTGTTCTCGGTGGTCCGCACCATCGACACCACCTGTAGCCCCTTGTCCTCCGCCTCTGCCCTGCGGATGAACTTGTACTCCCAGCGCGGCTCGCCCTCGACATACAACACCCGCCGCTGCGTCCCGCTCACGTTCAGCAGCCTTGCCGTGCTGTTGTTGCGGGAGTTCGTCTCCCCGGACAGTGGCTCCAGCGAGAACGAGACATTCTTCACCCCGGCATCGCCGGAGTTGAAGAACACCGTCTGGCTCTGCTGCACTCCATCGCGTTCCAGCGTGACCGGCTCGCTTGCCACAAGCTTTTCGCCATCGCGTATGTCCAGCACCGCCTTCTGGCCCGAGTACCCGTGCTGGTGAAAGCTCACCGTCGCGGTCACGCGAGAGTTTGCGATCGCCTTTGAGGCCACCACGGCATCGTCCATCTCGGCATCGCGCGTCGGCTTCTCCTTGCCAAAGCCAATCGTGTGCACCGGAATCCGCCGGTTATGCAGCGCATTGATCGTGTCCACGTCGATCCCCGCACCCGCTGTACCCAGTGAGTTCTCCGCGCCATCCGTGAGCAGTACCACCGCACCCAACGGAAGATCGCTCGTTTCCGCAAGCAACTGCTTCAGCCCCGAGTTAATGTGCGTTGCCGTCCCATCCGCCTTCCACTGTTCGGATTTCTCTGCCCGCGCCAACCCGCTGTCCATCCGGTACACCCGCGTCTGAAATCGCTTGTTGAGGCCGGGCAGCACCTCTCCCAAAGCCTGGGCCGCTGCCGTCTCGCGCGCCGTGCTCCCGTCCATTCCGGCGTCGGCAATTCCCATGCTTCGTGAGTCGTCCACCAGCACCGCGATCAGGTTCTGCTGGCTTTTCAGCTCCGCCACTGTCACAGCCGGCTCCCACAGCAGCAGCAGTACCAGCGCCACCACCGCCGATTCCAAGGCAAAGATCAGCCATGTCCGCCAGTTCCGTACGCGCGGGGCATTTCCCGGCAGCCGCCGCCACGTCAGCCACCCAAGCCCGCCCACGCACACGACAATCAGCAGGACCAGCACCCAGCCCGGCCACGTGCCCAGCAGCACATACCTCCCACGCGTGAACACCGGACTAGGGTACTTAAACAAAAACTCGAACATGCCCGCGCAAACACCTGACTTCCGCCGAACCGCTAACCAACAATTCTCGCTAGTGCGTCATGCTGTACATCACGTAATTCAATCCCACCCGAAAAGCCATGGACGCAAACTGCTCCGGGTACGCCGGATCGTCCGCCCACTCCCACGCATCGCCCAGGTGCATGTTGTGGCAGATCGCCACCACCAGCCGGCCGTGTTCGTCGCGGATGCCCCGCCACTTCGCCACATACCCATCTTTTTCATACGTGCGCCCGGTCATCACGTACTGCTCGCCCGGTACTTGAAACCGGTCGTCCATGTCGTAGAGGACATGGAAAATCTCATCTTTGTCAGTCAGGTCTTCTACGGGATATTTCTGCGCGTCGGGAAAGATCTGCCGCATACCGCGCATGAACTCTTCCCAGTCCTGCGACCCATGGAAGTCGTCCACCATCAGGAACCCGCCCTTCAGCAGGTACTCCCGCATTCGCTTCGCCTGCTCATCGGTGAAACTCCACGTCTGCACCTGCACCGCGTACACAAAGGGATAGTTGAAAATATCGTCGTTATCCAGGCTTACTACCTGCTCAGTGGAGCGCCCCTCAATGCGGGTGAGCCGGTTCAGGGCCATCAGGAACTGCCGGTCCGCCTTCGGATAATCGCGCTGCCACGTCGCAAACCCCCGGCCGTACCGCCCATAGCCCCGCCCGTAACCTCCGCTGAAGCCGCCATACCCCCCGCCCCCCATGGCGGTGCTGTAGCTCAACCGCGACCAGGTAAACTCCGCCTTGTTACGCCCCTGAGGGTCGACGCTCCCCCAGTCCGCAATGCGCTGATACGCGAACGCTCCCATCCCCAGCGAAAGACCGATACCTACGACCACAGCCGACCGCACCATCGCCCGCCGAAACCCCGGCCGCCCGCTCACCGCACCAAAACCCGCGTTAAAACCCAGGAGCCGCATACCACCTCTCCTCATCCCAAGCTATTCGTCCCGAGCGAAGTGCCATATCTGCGATTCGCTCCCATGTCGGCTTTATCGATCTGCGAAAGACCAACAGTATTCGCCATCGGCCTGACATTTGTCATTTCCCGCCCCTTGCCTAGAACTCTGCCCGGCACTCGATAGGGCATACTCCCCCGTGCCGGCCTTTCCGATCAGCGTGTCCGTATAGACGAATTGAATTCGAAGGAGTTGCAGTGCATAACTGTGGGAACTGTCACACTCCCCGCCAGAGGCCTTCTTGCTTAGCGCTTTACATGCGCCTTCGCATAGCGCTGTGCATCCAGTTCCCGGGCGATCCGCATCGGCTCGTATCGCCGCGAAAACGATCCGACCACTTCGTGGGGAGCCGAATCCGGAGACCCGGCCTGGAAGACCGGGGCAGGCGCGTATTCAATGCTGAGCTGGATCTCTTCGGCCGCCGCGTCTCCGCGAAGCAGCGATGCCGCCACCAACGCCCCGTCCAGACCTGCCGTAACCCCCGCGGCGCTCACCAGATTGCCATCCACCACCACACGGGACTTCGTCGGAACAGCCCCGTAATAGGGCAACAAGTCCCAGGAAGCCCAGTGCGTCGTCGCCATTCGGCCGGACAGGATCCCTGCCGCCCCGCACAGCAGAGCGCCGGTGCATACCGACAACACCATACGTCCCGATTCACCCTGCTCCCGGATCAGCGAAAGCACCTCCTCGTCTTCCATCAGTTCCCTCTGCCCATAGCCGCCGGGAACCAGCAGCACATCCAGGCGGGGCGCCTGGGCAATCGAAATCTCCGGAGTGAGGATCAGCCCCTGAATATCGCGGATCGGCGACAGCGTCTTCGCCACGACATGCACCGTGGCATCCGGAATCCGAGACAGCACCTCGAACGGCCCCGTGAAATCGATCTGATCCATCCGGGGGAAGATGAGGCACCCGATCGTGAGGTGTCCTTCGTGGCGTGCCGGCTTGGTTCTCTCTGAAAAGGTCAGCGCTTGGTCCATTGGGTACTCTCCTGCCCCTGGGCCGGCCCCTGGCTCGGCTTCATTTGCCCGGGGCGGAGTGCTCCTCATCATAGCCATCTGCACAGTTCCCTCTGGAAAGCTAGCCGTTCGAGCGGCCCTTATCTGGGGTGCGCTTCGGCTCTATACAGCTGCCCTGCCCGGCAGGCATCATGTTGTCCCGACCAGAAATCGGGTCTGCAGTACGGGCCGCTAATCCGCAAAATAGAATGAGGGAACAGCCTCCCTTCCAATACATCCGTCCAACCCTGCACATGAACCGCCGCGACCTCCTCAAACTCGGCCCGCTCGCCCTCGCCGCCGCGGCCTCCCGCTCCTCCGCCGGCCAAATCGTCATGCTTCCCACCGCGCCCAGCGAAGGCGGTTCGCCCGACCTGACTCCCAGCGCTGCCGGAGACATCAACCTCCGCATCTCGCCGGTCACCGTCGAACTCGCGCCCGACCGCATCCTCTCCACCATCGGCTACAACGGCACCTCGCCCGGCCCTGTACTGCGCCTCAAAGAGGGCAAGCCCGTCACCGTCCATGTCACTAACGAGACCGATACCCCCGAGTTCGTCCACTGGCACGGGCTCCTGCTTCCCTCCGAGGTCGACGGCGTGGAAGAAGAAAACACTCCCCCGGTTCCGCCCCACGGCAGCCGGAGCTACCAGTTCACGCCTACGATCGCTGGCTCTCGCTGGTATCACTCGCACGCAATGGCTATGAACGATCTGCACAGGGGCACCTTCACCGGGCAGTTCGGCTTCCTCTACGTCGAGCCGGCAACCAACCCCGGCAGTTATGACCAGGAACTCTTCCTCGCCCTGCGCGACTGGGAGCCCTTCTTCACCACCGCCATGGTCGATATGGACGAGAACAACGACCCTAACGCACCACAGCCGGAGAAGCCTCAGGTCCTCAACACTGCGCCTAACGGCCTCGAAGTCACCTCCACCACCTACTCCATCAACGGCAAGGCCCTGGGGGCAGGCGAACCCATCCGCGTCCGCGAAGGTCAGCGCGTGCTCTTCCACTTCCTCAACGCCTCCGCCATCGAAAATCGCCGCATCTCGTTCGGCGGCCATAAGTTTCAGGTCATCGCGCTCGACGGTAACCCAGTCCCGAACCCTGCTCCGGTAGACTGCCTCTTCCTCGGCGCAGGAGAACGCATCTGCGCCATCGTCGAGATGAACAACCCGGGCAACTGGATCCTCGGCGAACCCACGGACCTCATCCGCAACGCCGGCCTCGGCATCATGGTCGAGTACGCCAACCAGCACAAGCAGCCGCAGTGGATCGCTCCCTCCACCCTCATCTGGGATTACACCCTCTTCGCCAATAAGACCGCTGCCCCCGCAGCCCAGCCCGGCAGCCCTGGCGGCGGCTCGGTCCAGAACATCGATATGGTCTTCGAGAAGATCCCCGGCGGCGGACCCGGCAAGTTCAACACCTTCACCGTCAATGGCAAGCCCTCGCCGGAGTTCACCCTCCACCAGGGCCAGCGCTACCGCCTCACCTACCGCAACCGTACCGACGATGCGCACCCGCTCCACCTGCACCGTCACCAGGTGGAACTGATAGAGCTCAACGGCAAGCCCACCTCCGGCCTGATCAAGGACACCATCGTGGTCCCCCTCTACGGCCGTGCCGCAGTCGAGTTCACCGCCAACCAACCCGGCCTCTCGCTCTTCCACTGCCACATCCAGCAGCACATGGACTACGGCTTCAAGGCCCTCTTCCGCTATGCCTGACTGGTGCGCCAGTCCCGCTCGCCGCCGCGCAGCGGAATAGGATGAAAAGGGGGAAAACGGAGCCAGACATGACCGGCGAATTGAAACGCAAACACGAACGGCTGCACTCGGCTCTCCGCGATGCAGGCTCGCTGCTCGTGGCCTACTCTGGTGGAACCGACTCCGCGTATCTCGCCCATCAGGCGCACGTCGTACTCGGCTCCCGCATGCTGGCAGTCATCGCCGATTCTCCCTCGCTCCCGCGCCGCGAACTCGCCGCAGCCGTCCAGTTTGCCCAGCATCACGGCATTCCGGTTCACATCCTGCAGACCCACGAGCTTGACGACCCCGATTACGCGCGCAACGACGCCAACCGCTGCTTCCACTGCAAGGACGAGCTGTTCACCAGAATGGAGGCAACCCGCTCCAGACTCGGTTTTCAGCACCTTGCCTATGGCATGAACATGGACGACCGCGGCGAATTCCGCCCCGGCCAGAAGGCGGCCGCATCGCATCATGCCCTGGCTCCTCTCGTGACCGCCGAACTCACCAAAGCCGAGATACGCTCGCTCGCCCGCCAGGCTGGACTCGAGCTCGCAGACAAGCCGGCAAGCGCCTGCCTTTCCTCCCGCATCGAGTACGGGCGTCCCGTCTCCCCCGAAAACCTGCTGCAGGTCGAACGCGCCGAAGACTCGCTCCATGCGCTCGGGTTTCCCCAGGTGAGGGTGCGGCATCATGGCGAGCTCGCCCGCATCGAAATCGCCCGCGAGGACCTGCCCCGTGCACTCGATCTTGGCCTGCTGGACCGGATCACAGCCGCTGTCCGCGCCTGTGGCTTCACCTACGTCACACTCGACACCCAGGGCTATCGCACCGGCTCCATGAATGCCGTCCTGCCAACCTCCGCAATCACGTCAGCCCGCTGACGCGCACTCGCCCAGAGAGATACCCTTTTCTCTGAGATTCAACTATGCCCATTGCTTACATTGACTGCTTCGCCGGGATCGCTGGAGACATGTTTCTCGGCGCGCTGCTCGGAGCCGGCGTTCCCGAGCAGGTGCTGGTCAACGCCGCCGCCGCGCTGCAACTAGGAGCCACCCTCACAATCGAGAAGGTCGATCGCAGTGGCATTTCCAGCCTCAAGGTGCAGGTATTGGAGAACGGACGCCCCGCAGAAGATACCTCCAAGATTGAGCAGCAAAGCTCCAGCAGCTCGACGCTGCTGCCGCGCACCCAGCACGAGCATAAGACCGGTACTCCGCACTCCCACGATCACACCCCCACTCACGACGGGGGCCACACCCAAGCCGAGCATCACCATGGTCGCTCTCTCACCGAAATCCGCCGGTTAATCCAATTGGCGGCGCTCCCCGAGGCAGTAAAGGCAATGGCGGTGCGCACCTTTGAACTGCTCGGCGCCTCCGAGGCGAAGATCCATAACCTGCCGGTGGACCGCATCCACTTCCACGAAGTGGGAGCAGTGGACGCAATCATCGACATCGTCTGCGCTGCGGCCGGCATCCATCATCTCGGCATAACGGCCTGGTACTGCTCGCCGGTCAACGTCGGCGGCGGCTCCGTAGTGTGCGCTCACGGAACCTTCCCGGTTCCCGCCCCGGCCACTGCCGACCTGCTCAGTGGAATGCCCACCTACTCGGCCCACTTTCAGAAAGAGCTGGTGACGCCTACCGGGGCTGCTCTGCTGCGCATGCTGAATCCGGTCTTCGGCCCGCAGCCGCCCATGCGCGTTTCCTCCATCGGCTACGGGGCAGGCACCCGCAACCCGACGGGGTTCCCCAATATCCTGCGCCTGATGATCGGCGAGACCGCCGCTGCCACCTCACCGGCTCCGCAAATTAAAGGCCCGGCATCCGGCGACGAAGTCGCCGTGCTTGAGACGGCGATCGACGATATGTCGCCGCAACTGCTCGCGCATGTAGCTGAGCGAGCTCTCGCGGAAGGCGCTCTGGACACCATGCTGACGCTCGTCATCATGAAGAAGGGCCGCCCCGGCACCCTGCTCACCCTACTCTGCGACCCTGATCAATCACAAAAATTTGAGCGGCTGCTGCTCTCCGAAACCAGCACCCTGGGCATTCGCATTCGCATCGACCGCCGCCGAACCCTCGATCGCAACCACGTCACCGCCGCGACAGCCTACAGCCCGATCCGCGTTAAGCTCGGCTCCCTTGAAGGTGACGTGCTCAACGTGGCACCGGAGTTTGAGGATTGCCGCGCGGCCGCCGCAGCTCACTCTGTGCCTTTGAAGCAGGTGCAGCAGGCAGCCACCGCCGCCTACCTCCAGCACGCCTCGCAGAAGGAGACCGGTCGATGACCCGGGATGCGCTGCTGAACCTGCTCGCCGAGGTGGAACGCGGTGGCCTGAGCGCGGAAGCAGCCGCCGAACGCATGAAGTCGCTGCCGTTCGAGGACATCGGCCATAGTCGCGTGGACCACCATCGCAGCCTGCGCTCCGGTCTGCCAGAGGTCATCTACGCGGCGGGCAAGACCGCTCAGCAGACCCTGGAAATCTTCGACCGGCTCGCCGCCGGGGGCGTGGATGTCCTCGCAACCCGGGCCGAGCCGGCTACCGCAGAGCTCGTGCTCGCCCGGTTCCCTGCAGCCGTCTACCATCCCACGGCAAAGACCATTTCGCTGCGCCAGAGCTCTCCTCCCGGGCAGTCGCGCGGCCACATCGCCGTCGTATGCGCCGGTACCAGTGACGTGCCGGTAGCAGAAGAGGCTGCCGTCACCGCGGAAACCTTCGGTGCGCGGGTCAGCCGGATCTTTGATGTCGGCGTTGCCGGACTGCATCGCCTGCTTGCGGTTCGCGAGGAACTGACCTCCGCCCACGTGGTCATCGTCTGCGCCGGTATGGAGGGCGCGCTGCCCTCGGTCGTCGGCGGCCTGGTGCCGGTGCCGGTCATCGCCGTGCCCACCTCGGTCGGCTATGGTGCGTCCTTTGCCGGGGCCGCCGCTCTGCTGGGAATGCTCAACTCCTGCAGCCCGAACGTCACAGTGGTCAACATCGACAACGGATTCGGCGCAGCTTATACCGCCGTGCTCATCGCACGCGCATCCATCCGTGAATTAAACGGCGTGAAGGCCCCCGATTTCCTGGGGGCCTTACCTTGAGGTGGGGAGGGGTCGTGCGGATAGGGGAAACCAGGCCCGTGGGAACTACTGGCCCGGCGGTTTTTGTTGGTACATCCGATAAGACGCAGTTTCAAAGCGAAAGTTGCCCGCATATTCTGCAAACTGGATGGAACGCATTTTGGAATTCTGAAAAATGGATCAGGAGTCGGGCAACCATTGATGTCTTGGCGGAAAACATTGAATCCACAATCCAAAACCATCCCCAGCAACCGGCACTCTGGCTACCGGAACGAGAGCCAATTCACCGACCCTTCCGGCAACCCACCGCCTAAAGTTCCATAAAACGGAGGCCCTCGCGCCCTTCCTCCGGGGCTGGGCGCGCGTCACTCCACCCAGCCCTGCGCGGAGGATCCGAGGTCCGATCAGGCAGCCTTCTTCTCGGCCCAGGGATCGATCACAATCTTGGTTACGTTCTGCTGCTTGTCGCGCCAAACCTTGTACATGTCCGGCACCTCGTCCAGCGTGATCCGGTGCGAAATGATGTAGGTCGGGTCGATCTCTCCCTTCTCAATCCGCCCCAGCAACGGCTTCATGTAGCGATGCATATGGGTCTGGCCCATCTTCATCGTGATGCCCTTGCCGAATGCCGCGCCAAACGGCACCTTGTCGATCAGGCCGCCGTACACTCCCGGAATGGAAAGCGTCCCGCCTTTACGAAGGGCCTGGATCGCCTGTCGCAGCGCGATCGGCCGGTCCTGCTCCAGCATCACGGACGTCTTCACTTTGTCGTAGATCCCCTGAAGTTCGGTGGAATGCGCCTCCAGCCCCACGGCGTCGATGCAACTGTCCGGGCCCGTCCCGCCAGTCAGGTCCTTGATCGCAGTCAGCACATCGGCTTCGTCCTGCGAGTAGTCGACCGTAATGGCTCCGATCTTCCTCGCCAGCGCAAGCCGCTCCGGCAGCCGATCGATCGCAATCACTCGCGCAGCGCCGAGCATGAAAGCGCTCGCAATGGTGAACTGCCCCACCGGCCCGCATCCCCACACCGCGACCGTGTCTCCCTCTTCAATCTGCGCGTTCTCCGCAGCCATGTAGCCGGTCGGCAGAATGTCGGAGAGAAACAGTACCTTCTCGTCCGGCAAATCGTTCTCAATCTTCAGCGGCCCGACATTCGCAAACGGCACCCGCGCGTACTGCGCCTGCCCGCCCGCGTACCCGCCCATCATGTGCGAGTAGCCGAACAGCGCGGAACCGGAGTAGCCGTACGCTGCCTCCATCAAATGAGCATTCGGATTCGTGTTGTCGCACGCGGACCAGAGCTGCTTTTTGCAGAACAGGCAATTGCCGCAGGCGATGGTAAACGGAACCACCACGCGATCACCCCGCTGCAGGTTCTTCACCTCCGGCCCCACCTCTTCGACAATGCCCATAAACTCGTGCCCGACAATATCGCCCGACTCCATCGTGGGAATGAACCCGTCATACAGATGCAGATCCGATCCGCAGATCGCAGTCCGCGTAATGCGGACAATCGCATCGTGCGGGTTCAGCAGCACGGGATCCGGCACCGTCTGCGTCTTCATCGTCCCTGTCCCCATCCAGCACACTGCCTTCATAAAGTCTCCTGTCCAGTTGGCGTCAACCTGTTGTCTCGGTGGTTAGCTTGCGATGCGGCTGTCGCCCGGCGGAGTCGCGATCTTTTCGCCATAGACCGACTGCTTGAGCCCACCCACAAATCCGCGATCTCCATGCGGCTGGCCCTGAGTGCGCGGAATCTCGCCGCTCTCGGCGAGCGCCTTGAAGTGCCGCAGGTTCTCAATCACGGCCTGTTTCGGATTGCGGCCGACCATCGTCTCCCACAGCGCCGCCATCTTCCCCAGACGAAACTCCTGCAGCACGATCACAATCGTCCCTCGTCCCCCTGGAGCCGGCTCGAAGATCACTTCGCCCGCGTTATTCGATTCACCGCTGATCGAGCGCCACGTAATCCGCCGGCCCGGTTCGTCGGCCAGGATCATTGAATTCCATTCGATGCTGCTGTCTCCCGACCGCATCACCCAGTGCGAAGTCATCTCGCCCGTGCGCGTGACCTGCGCAATCTGCTCCTGCCACTTTGGAGCCGACTCCACGTCATGCCACAGTTCATACAGCTCCTCGGGACTACGCTGAATCAGCGCACTGGTCCTCACCCATATCTTGCCGTCTCCGTCCTGGGGCGGCGGCAAATAGCGGTTATCCATCACGATTCCGGCCGTGCTCGCGGTCGGATTCGCTTCGGCGTTCGGCTTTTCCATCAGGGGTTCGCTCATAACTCTCCTCGGAAGATCCTGTTCAGGGGTTCAATGCATCTGCCGCGTGCTCTACGCTGTTTTCTTCTCATCCAGCGGACGTGTCATCTTGTCGTGCATTGCTGCCTTCACTGAACCCGGCACAAAGTTTGCCGACATTCCTTCTAGCTTGGTGCTCATCGAGTGCGAGTAGACATGGTCCTCGCCCGCAAGCAACGCCTCGATGCCCTCCTTCGCTACATGTTCCGGCTTGCTTTGCTGCTTGCCCTTAGTCCCCACCTCGGTGTTGTCCATGCCCGCGCGGTGAAAGAAGTCAGTATCGGTCGGCCCCGGCTGCAGCGCCGTCACCGTGATGCCTGTGTCCTTCAGCTCATAGCGTAGGCTGTGCGCAAAAGACAGGCCAAACGCCTTCGTAGCTGCGTACACTGCCTCTCGCGGGGCCACCATTTCGCCCGCGATCGACGACGTGATCAGAATCCGTCCGCTGCCCTGCCCGATCATCTGCTTCACCACATGTTTTGCCAGATGAACCAGGCCCACGCAGTTCAGCTCCACCATGTTCAGCTCGGCATCGAGATCGGTCTCGGCAAATTCGCCGCCAACGCCAACTCCAGCATTGATGCAAGCAATGTCGATCGGCCTGCCGGCGCCTTCGGCAGCGCGCCACAGCTCGTCCACACCTTCCCGCGTTGCAAGATTCGCATGGACCGCTATCACCTCAGGCGCCATGGCGTTCAACTCCTGAGCCGCCGCGTCCAGCCGCTCGCCCTCCGAGCAGATCAGCAGATCGTACCCTCGACTCGCCAGCTCTTTGGCTAGCCAGAACCCGATCCCGCTGGATGCCCCGGTTACAACCGCAAACTCCGCCATTCCTCACCCCGTCGATGAAATGCCGTGCGCGTGCTCCCAACCTTGGATGACCTCAGGTGTCAAAGGTTGGATAAGGACTGCCTGTCGACAGCGCATCCTTCCGTTATTCGCGGTTTGATTTTCGTATCGCCGAATCGGTTCCGAAGATATGCATCAATTCCTGCGCCGGAACCACCTCAAGCTGCTCGTAGGTACATTCCCTGGGCGGCTTGTCCACGCGCCATCGCCGAAACTGCGCCATGTGCCGGAATCGGTCGCCCTGCATGTGCTCGTACGCCACTTCGACCACCAGCTCCGGCCGCAGCGGCTCCCACGAGAGATCCTTCCCCTGACTCCACCGGCTCTGCCCACCCGGTACCCGACCGGCACTGGCGCCATCGCCCCACGGATGGTGTTTCAGCGCATTAGCTCGATACGGCGCAAGGAAATCCACCAGCTCGCGCCGTTTGGCCTGGGTGAAGCTCGCGCACACCCCTACATGCTGCAGCTCACCCGCCGAATCATACAAGCCCAGCAGCAGCGACCCCACCAGCTCGTTCTCCCCGCCCTTGTGCCACCGGAAGCCTGCAACCACGCAGTCGCAGTCGCGCTCGTGCTTCACCTTCAGCATGGTTCGCTTGTCCGGCTGGTACGTCCCGTCGGCCAGCTTGGCCATGACGCCATCAAAGCCCGCCCCCTCAAACCGGCTGAACCAGTCCTCGGCCACTGCGCGATCGTGCGTCGCCGGCGTCAGATGGATCGGCTTTGTCGCGCCCGAAAGCAACGTTTCCAAGCGTTTCCGCCGCTCCGCAAATGGCAGAGCCAGTAGCGCTTCCTCACCCTCGCAGAGCAGATCGAAGAACACCACCGAGGCAGGCGTCTGCTCCGCAAGCATCTTCACCCGCGAAGCGGCCGGGTGAATCCGCAGCTGCAGTGCTTCAAAATCCAGCCCACCTTTCGATGCGATCACAATCTCCCCGTCCAGAACGCACCGCTCCGGCAGTTGTGCCCGGAGCGGTGCGATCAGGTCAGGAAAATAGCGGTTCAGCGGCTTCGTGTCCCGGCTCTGCAGCAGCACCTCGTCTCCGCTGCGAAACACGATGGCCCGGAATCCGTCCCATTTCGGCTCAAAGATCCACCGCGGTCCCGACGGAATTGCATCCACTCGCTTCGCGAGCATCGGCAGCACCGGCGGATTGACGGGCAAGTCCATTCCGTTCCGTTCTCGAATCGTCTCAGCCGATCGCCGCTTCAAGCCGCCGCTTGCATTGCGCTGGAATTGATCTGGGACGACAGTGAATTCAACTTCTCATCGGTCGCCTTCTCCTCCTCCAGCGTCTCCTCTAGCAGCTTGACCATGTTCTTTTGGCCCAGGATCTTGGCGTACTCGCGCACCGTCCCATAGGCGGCAATCTCATAATGCTCTACCCGCTGCGCGGCTGAGATCAGTGCGGCGTCGCGTACGTCGCTCTTCTCCAGCTCCTCGATCATCTCGCTGCCCTCTTCCACCAGGCCCTGCATACCATGACAGGTCTTCCCGGTGGCCTTCTTGCCCAGCGTCTCGAAGATCTCGTCCAGCCGCTCGATCTGGCCCTTCGTCTCTTCCAGATGCGTCTCAAACGCCTGCTTCAACTCAGGCGATTTGGCGGCCTTCGCCATCTTCGGCAGGGCGCGCGTAATCTGCTTCTCCGCGGAATAAATGTCCTTCAGCTCGTCGATCAATAAATCCTGCAGGCTTTTTACCGGCATTCGCATACCTCTTTGTGAGATTCGACCACCCCCGTACGATGCCGCGCCTGTGCTGCCGAGTTTTACTCGTTTCGTTTTCTTACCGCGGTTCCGCACACGCTTTCAGCTCCAGCCGCATCAGCAGCGCATCGTCGGCAGGGTCGCGGTAATATCCGGCGCGGCGGCCCACCACTACAAACCCCAGCCGGCTATACAGCGCAATTGCCCCGGCGCTCGCAGCCCTCACCTCCAGCAGCAGCTCGGTCGCGCCCTCCGCCCCGCACCACTGCGCTACCCCTTCGCACAGCGCCGCACCGATACCCTGCCGCCGCGCCGTCTCCGCCACCGCCACGCTCTCCAGCTCCGCATCCCCCGCCGGATGCACCACGCCGATTGCGAATCCCCGCAGTCCCGGTGGGTCGCCCACCAGCCCGTCTGCCACCAGCAGGCAACGCCGCGGAGCGAAAATGTCGTCCGCCAGAATCGCGCTATAAGCCGTTCGCGGCCAGTGCGGGGCGGTCGCAATCGAGCGTTCCAGCTCAAACAACTCCGCAAGATCGCACTCCCGCGCTCGGCGGACGCGAGTCCCCGTCATCGGCCTGCCCCCGCCTGCTGTTTCAGCAATATCTCCGCGTCCGTCCGGCGAAGATAATTCGCATCCAGCATCGCAAGATCATCGAATTGCCCGGCCTCCGCCCGCCGCAGAACCAGGGGAAAGGCGGCCGCCGCGGTCGGAGCCTCCACCAGGACCGGCTGAAGCTGCGCCAGCGCTTCGGTGAGCTGCGGCTCACAAATCACCACCCGCGCTCCCGCGGCCAGCCCGTCGATTTCCTCCCGGGTCCGCAGCGCCTCGACCACGCAGCCTCCGCCCTCATACAGCCCGCAGTAGAACTCTCCTCGGCCTGCGTCCAGAACCGACAGCACCCGACCCGTTCCGCCGGCCTCCGCCAGTACCGCCAATCGGGAAATCGCTATGACCGGCAGCTCGAGCGCATGGCACAATCCCTTAGCCGCGCTCACGCCTACCCTCACCCCGGTAAACGATCCTGGTCCATGAACCACCGCGATAAGCCTCAAACCCGGCAGCGAAATCCCCGCAGACGCCGCCAACTCGCGCACCGAAGCCACAAGCCTCTCCGAAGCCCTGCGCCCCGGCATCGCGATCGAGAGCACCTGCGACCCCGGCTCAAATTTCCTGGCAAGCGCGACCGTGCCTACATCGCCGCAGGTATCGAGGAGTAGAACTGGCGCTAGGGCCTGCATCGTCTGAGTATCTTTCTAAGCTTTGCGGCCGGTCGACTCGCGCACCACCAGCTCGGGCTCGAGGATATAGCTCTCCGGCTTTGGCTTCTGCTTGGCCGCAAGCAGCGACAGCACCAGCTCTCCAGCCTGCTCTCCCAGCTTACGGCTGTGCTGTTCAATACTCGTGAGTGGCACCCGCAGCATGTCGTCGTAATGCAGGTTGCCGCAGCCGATGATTGCAATGTCCTCAGGAATGCGAAGCCCCGCCTCGTGGATAGAACGCATCGCTCCCACGGCCAGTGGATCGTTGAAGCAGAACACCCCGTCCGGACGCACCTCTCGCGCCAGCAGCGTCTTCATCGCCTCAGCGCCCTGCTCCGTGCTGCCAACGTCTACGCTGCTTCGGCTGACTACCAGCGTCTCGTCGTACTCCAATCCATTCGCCGCCAGTGCCTCGCGGTAGCCCTCATACCGCTGCACCGCCGTGCTGGTGTCGCGCCCGCGGATGTGCGCGATGGTCCGGCAGCCCACCTCAATCAGGTGTTCGGTCGCCATGCGCCCGATCGCCTTGTCGTCCACCCCCAGAAAATGCGCATGAGCACCCGGCACCTTCCGGTCGAGCAGCACGAATACTGAGTCCTGCTCCGGTTCTTCGAGCTCCGGCACCCGCGTCCGAGTCGATGCAATCACCAGCGCATCCAGCCGCCGCGCCTGCAATTGCCGGATCTCGCGTGCTTCCAGCTCGCCGTCTTCCTCCGAGGCTGACACAATCAGTGAGTAGCCCTTGCTGCGAATCACAGCTGAGAGCGATTTCGCGATCTCCGCAAAGAAGGGATGGATCAGGTCCGGCACAATTAGCCCTACCAGGAAGCTTCGTCCCGTCACCAGACTGCGCGCCAGAATGTTGGGCTGGTAGTTCAGCTCCTTCACGCGCCGCAGGACACGCTCACGCGTCTCCTCACCGATGTCTGGATGATCCCGTAGTACTTTGGAAACCGTAACTATGGAAAGCCCAAGATCATCGGCGATGTCCTTCATACGAATCGCCATATAGGCCACTATACAGCCGAAACCGAGCCGCGCAGTAGAGTGACCTTGACGTTCACTTCATCCCCATTGGGTTTACCTGAATTCCACAGCGAACCACTCCCCGAATGCTAAGCTGATCGCGCATGGCAACCTATACCATAGGCCCCGACAGGTTCGCTGGCTGGCAGGGCGTCGGACGCCAATTCACCGGTGTCGCCCTGGCATCTGGAGCCATCGCAGGTTTGTGCTGGATCGCGGCTCATGGAGGCTTCGGCCCCCTCCGCGCCGCGTCCGATCAGGTTCTCGTCTCCATCGTGCTCTGCATTTCCCTTGGTCTGTGCGGCTTGACTTTCATGGGCGTCCTTTTGTGCATCGCCTATTCAGTGCTGTATCGGGGCACGATCGCTGTGGACGACATTGCCGTCCACCGGCGCGTTGGCAGGCGGCACACTCTCCTGCGCTGGGAAGAAATCGCGGGCTCAATTCCAGCAGTTGGTGGATTAGCACTGGTGTCCGTCTTAGGAAATCGCCGCCTGGTGATTCCTCGCTCCCTCGACGATTTCCGCGGCTGCCTGGCAGAAATCAGAGCGCATAATCCAAGGCTCCGGACACTCGAGATACCGCCTTCTAGCCGAGCCAGAAACCTAGTTCGATATCTTGCGCTGTATCTCGCAGTCCTGGGATCTGGATCTATCTTTCATCACCATTCCCTTGGTGTCAGGCTCCAAATAACCCTGGTCTGCCTCGCCCTTATGGGCTTGTTTACCTTGACCAGCATGCGCCTCTGGCGTTCCCGCTGACCTGGGTCCCGGACCGAAGATTTCGGCCAAAAACCCGTTGTCAAGCCCTTGCACGCCCTGAAATCCTGATAACCCCAATCGTAAGAGCTTCTTACACGGAAAATTTTGATGTGACACGAGTTATGCTCCATTTGATATCCTAAACTTAGAGATGAAAGGAGCCCGGCATTCAAGCCCGGCTTTTTTATGGCTGGCCCTGAAAACGGCTAAGCCAACCTCTTCAATCTAGATACTTTAGGCGCAAGTGACTTAGATCCAATACTCTGCGGACATACTAGTCACGCATGTCACTCAATCCAGAGACTTTACGCAAAACAGGTATGGGGGGAGGGGGGTACCCCATGAAGTGGTGCGCCCGGAGAGATTCGAACTCCCGACCCTTTGGTTCGAAGCCAAATGCTCTATCCAGCTGAGCTACGGGCGCACTTTGGGGTGCTACAAACCAGCCTTGGCGACCGACGGCTGCACCGGCGTCGGCGGAGCAACATCCTCCGGCACCGGAATCAGCGCGACCGTTTCCACGATGTCCACCCCGGCGCGGCGCAGCAACTGATGCACGACCGGCCCCGAGAGACGGCTGGCGTCGTACTCAACCCTCACCGTATTCGCCGCCTCATCAAACCGCAGTGCACGGATGCCGTACACGTCCCGCACCTTGGAAAGCGCAAGCATCGCCTGCTCCGAAGGAGGTGTGCCATATCGAAACAGCACGTCAAGCTGAGTCATACCGCTGATTCTATCAGTGGGCCGGTTAAAGCTTGCTCAGGTAGTCCATGATCTCCGGACTGACCCAATTCTGGGCAGAGACGAACTTTCGGCGCAGCACGCCGTTGCGGTCGATGACATAGGTCTCGGGAATCTTGACCGTGCCGTACATATGAGGGATGCGGAACGAGGGATCGCGCACCGAGACGAAGTCAACGGGGTGCTCGGTAAGGAACTGCCGGTAGGCCGCATCGTCCTCATCGGCGCTGATGGCCACAACTGCAATCTGTGGCATGCGCCGCTGCAGCTCAACCAGCGTAGGAATCTCGTCAATGCACGGGATGCACCAGCTGGCCCAGAAGTTCAGCACCACAATCCGGCCGCGGAGCTTGCTGAGATCCAGCGACTGCCGCCCGTCGGAGACGGTGAACTGCTGTGCCGGACTGCCGATCCGGCCGGGATGGTCGCCGCGGTCGCAGGCCGTCGCGGAGAGTGCCACCACACTCAAAACCGCACATGTGAATCTGCGCCGGGTCGATTTGAACTTTCCGCTTGCCTGCCTTCTCTCCGGCACGTTCACTCCTCGTATTCCTATAATACGAACCTGTGAGCGAGCAGACATCGGTTGAGCAGGCGACAAGCGGAGAATCCGCGCCTCTGCTGCGGCTCTCGGTCGTGATCCCGGCCCGCAATGAGGCCAGATGCCTGCCAGCCTGCCTCCAGTCGCTGCTCTCACAGTCCGATCGCGGCTTCGCGCTGGGACAGCAGTGGGAGCTGATCGTGGTGGATGACGAGTCCTCCGATGCGACCGGCGATCTGGCTCGGGAGGCCGCCGCGGCTCGTCCGGGAGTTACGGTACTCGCTGCTCCGCCGCTCGATATCTCAGGTCACGGCGGCTTCACAGGCAAGAACAACGCGTGCTGGGCAGGTGCGCAGCAGGCTCGAGGCGAATGGCTGCTCTTCACGGATGCCGACACCGTGCACGAGCCTGGCGATCTTTCACGCGCGCTGCACGAAGCCGAGAAATACAAAGCGGCGCTGCTCTCGTACTCGCCGCGCCAGATCGTCAGCGGATTCTGGCAACATGCGCTGATGCCGCTGGTGTTTTCTGAGCTGGCAACGGTTTACCCGCCCAAACAGGTTTCGAACCCGACTTCCCCAGTCGCCGCGGCCAACGGGCAATTCCTCCTGATTCGCCGGGAAGTGTACTTCGCCCTTGGTGGACACCGGCTGGTGGGCAAACAGGTTTTGGAGGATGTGGCGCTCGCGCGCGCAGTCAAGCGCGGCAATCACACAATTCGGTTCCGCTACGCACCGGAGGCGCTCTCCACGCGCATGTATGCCACGACGGAGGAGATGATCCAGGGATGGACCAAGAACCTGCGGCTTCTTTTTCCGAGGCCTCTTTTCCTCGCGGCTATGCGCATGCTCGAATTTCTGCTGTTCTTTTTTCTTCCGCTCACTGCGTTGGCCTTTCCTGGCCTGCTGTTTTGGCAGCAGGCGGCTATCCTTTTGGTATGGCTTCGTGCCTGCTGGGGCTTTTACCATCGCGTTCTACGCGCTCACTTTCCCGCGGCAGACACAGCCATTTCCATTCTCGGTGTTCCGCTATTCGCCTGGCTGCTGGTGCGAAGCGCAACCAGCAGGACAGTGGAGTGGAAGGGCCGTCGCTATACCAATTCCGGCTGATATTTGGCCCTGTAACCGTTTGGGTCGCGCAACATCTAATTGAGCAGGGGATCGGAAACCACGCATGGTGCTTCTTACCCGCAAAGCTGAGTTCTCCTCAGCCCACTATTACTGGAACGAGGAGTGGTCGGCTGAGGAGAATCAGCGTGTCTTTGGCCGCTGTGCCAACCGCAACGGACACGGCCACAACTACACACTGGAGGTTACGGTAGCGGGCGAGGTGGACCCGGTGACCGGATTCGTAGTCGATCTGAAGCAGCTGAAGGAAATCCTCGAACGCGAGGTCCTGCGCGTGTACGATCACCGCAACCTCAACCTGGAGGTCCCGGAATTCGCAACGCGGATTCCAACGACGGAGAATATCGCGGTCTCTATCTGGGAGCGGCTGCAAGGAAAGATTCCCAACGCCACGTTGCATCGGGTGCGGGTGTATGAGATGCCGGACCTGTTCGCCGACTACTACGGAGAGCGATGAGCCAGACGATGAAAGACAGCTCGAACAATTCGCCGGCTCCGCGCGCGTATCTTTCGCGGCGCTACCGCTTGAGCGCCTCGCATCGCCTGCATACCGATGCTTTCAGCGCGGAGGAGAACCAGTCGGCTTATGGCAAGTGCAATAACCCGCACGGCCATGGTCACAATTACGTGGTCGAGGTAACCTTGGCCGGTCCAGTGGATCGCGCAACCGGGATGGTCTGTGATCTTGGGGTGCTGGACACATTTGCGCAAGAGCGGCTTCTCGACCGCTTCGATCGCCAGAACCTGAACACGCTGCAGGAGTTTCAGGCGTGTGTTTCCACAACGGAGAACTTCACGCGCGAGGTTCACCGCATCTTTAGCGCATTCCCGCAGGCAGAACTGACCGGCATCCGGATCGAGGAGACTAGCAACAATTCCTTCGAGTACCACGGAGCCGACTCCAACCGAAAGGCTGAACGCATATGAGCCCACCAACTGCGCCAGAGGCCGTCTCTCTCGCCTCCGCCTCCACCCAGGATCTGTATCACGAGCTGCTCGTTCGCATCGGGGAGGACCCGGCGCGCGACGGCCTCATCGATACACCCAAGCGGATGGACCAGGCAATCCGCTTTTTGACGCGCGGCTACACGCAGGACGTAAATACGGTACTTCACGACGCGCTGTTCGATGTCGAGTACGACGAGATGGTCATCGTGAAGGACATCGAGTTCTTCTCCATGTGCGAGCACCACATGCTGCCCTTCTTCGGCAAAGCGCACGTCGCGTACGTTCCTAACGGAAAAGTGATTGGGCTTTCCAAGATCCCGCGGCTGGTGGATGTGTTCGCACGCAGGCTGCAGGTGCAGGAACGGCTGACGACTGAGATCGCCGACGCCATCGACGAGGCTATCCTTCCGCAGGGCGTCGGAGTTATTCTCGAGGCGCAGCACCTCTGCATGATGATGCGCGGCGTGGAAAAGCAGCACTCCGCTACCGTTACCTCTGCGATGCGCGGGGTCTTCAAGTCGCAGCAGCAGACCCGCAGCGAGTTTCTCTCCCTGGTACGGAAAGCAGATCACTTCTAAGCCGCGCCGCAGAAGAATGCCCCACTTACGTGGAGTGGGGCACTTGCTTTCCTCCGAGATTGAACTCAGGCGGGTTGCAGCTGCCGCTGAAAGAGCGATCGCTCATCCGCGCTGGGACCCCAGCTTGCAGGTACCGGCACGTCGAGCATGCGCAGGTACACGCCAAACTGTCCGCGATGCTGATACCAGTGGTTCAGCATAATATTGCGCAGGAACGCCACGCGCGGCATCGCAGCTACTTCTTCCGTACCGTTCAGAATGCGCCAGGTTGCGTTGATGGTCGCGTCATCGTACCCGCCCAGAACTTCGCGCGCTGTAGCGACGCTCTGGTCGAACGTATCCAGAATTTCCTGCTTGCTCGACGGCTGGACATGATTGAAATCCGGTACCTGGATCTCATTCTGCTGGCTTCCGCGGCACACGCCACCCGGCACGAATGCCAGGTGATACGCCAGCTGGCCGGCTGTCATCGATTTCGAGTGCGGCTTCCAACCGAGCTTGTCTTCCGGTAACCGCTCCAGGAACTTACGAGTGACAGGCGCCTGCGATTCAAACTCCGCGAGTAATTGCTGTGCAATGGACACAGTGCTCTCCTTATTTTTGGGGTTAGATAGCTGCAATCAGATTGGACGCGCTTATCCGCGCCTGGATTCAGCCCGCTTCTTTGCTTGCTGGTTCATAAAGCTCCAGCCCTCGCCGAGCCCCTTGCGATGGGTCTCCGGGATTAGACCGAAACCAGCGTGGCAGAACCGGATCACCGTCTCATCTCCCTCCTGGCTAAGCCGGTATTGCACGTTGTTCGATACCGGATATGACATAAACAGCGGTCCGCTGATCTCAAGGAGCGTGTCCTGCTTAATGGCCTGCACATGGCCCCAGAGATGCCCGTTGTTGTCTCCGAGGTCTCGATACCAGCGGCCACCTGGGAAGGCTTCCAGCTTCATCGGCATCGGAGACCCGTCAGGATGCTCATTGCCGGAACCCAGCTGTTCAAGCAGGGCAGCGAAGGTGGTGGAGAGAGGCGCGCGCACGCGGATCTCCTGGGTGATGTTCAATGTCATCTCGTCCAAAGCTGCGGGCGCTTCGATCATCGGCTCCTCCATGTGGCTATGTATTTTCGCGTGCCGCAGCTGCTTCGGCCCGCTGCTTGACGCGGTTGAGTTGCTGGCTCCAGTACTGCTCGAATCGTGATGCCCAGTCGTGCAGCGGCCGAATCGCTTGAGCATTGGTGCGGTAGAACTTCTGACGGCCCTGGCAACGCATGTGAACCAGGCCCGTCTGTCGCAGCACACGCAGATGCTTCGAGACGGACGGCTGATCCAGCTCGAGCCCGTTTACGATTTCGCTCACCGGACGCTCCCTGCGAGCCAGGAAGGTGAGGATCTCGCGTCGGCGGGGCTCTGCGATTGCATTAAAGACATCCGAGGTAGTAGCGGCTCGCGGCATAGTCAGCACATTAGATGTCTATATGGGTATATGTCAAGCGAGAGCGCAGCTAATCACCATTTGCGGAAATTCAGATATGGCTGTCTGCGATCAGCGTTCCCTGGTGGTACACGATCTTCCAATCCTCCGATGTCCGTCTCCATAGAGTGGCGCGCCGGCTCTTTCTGGCACCGTCCTGCACCAGCATGTAGGTCAGAAGATAGAGATCAATTGCAAGCTGCTGACACTGAAATTCCGAGGTTTCCCACCGATCCTCAAATGGCCGGGAATACCGCTCTTCCAGGACATCCAACACGAATTCCCGCGTGTACTCCCGCCCAGACGCGCCCACCTCGCGGAATTCGGAATCCATCATTGCTTCAAATTCGGTGCGTGTTCGTCCGAACTCCGGGCGATGAAAGATCGGCTCGCGAGCTGCGAGTTCCGCCCGGACAGACTCGAGCTCGGATTCCATCCCCATGCTTACAAAGATACAATCGCGGGGGTGGGATTTTTGGGGACAAGTAAAGCAGAATTGAAGAAGCTGGTGGGCAGATGAATGGACTTCTCGTTCTGGATAAGCCAGCCGGCATGACCTCGCACGACGTAGTCGACATCGTTCGCCGCGCCGTCGGGGAGAGGTCGGTCGGCCATCTTGGCACCCTCGATCCGATGGCCACGGGGGTTCTGCCTTTGCTGCTGGGAAATTACACGCGGCTGGCACAGTATTTTTCAACCGCTGAAAAGCAGTACGAAGGCACCATTCGCTTCGGCTTTGCGACCGACACGTACGACGCGGAAGGGACTCCTGCGAGCGATCCGCGTCCGCTCACGCATTCGCTCGAAGAGCTTCGGCAGCTGGCCTCGCGCTTTCAAGGCGAGATGCAGCAGACGCCGCCCGTCTTCTCCGCCAAGAAGATCAACGGTGTTCCGGCGCACAAGCTCGCTCGAGCAGGCAAGCCGGTCGCAGTCAAGCCGGCGTTGATCTGCATTCATCATTTCGAACTGCTGTCACTGGAAGAGGAGACAGCACGATTCGCCATTCAAGTTTCGGCCGGCGGCTATGTGCGTTCGGTCGCTCATGACCTTGGGATTCTGTCGCAGTGCGGAGCGCACCTAGCAACGCTTCGCCGCACGCAGGCGGGTCCGTTTACGCTGGCCTGCGCGATTACGGTGGACGAACTCAAATCTCTTGCCGGTCAACCTGCACAAATCGAGGAAAAGCTGCACCATCCACGCACACTGTTGCCGGATATGCCTTCCGTCACCGTCGATGAACAGACCGCCGGCAGGATTCGCAAAGGGATGCAGGTGAATCTGCCGGATTTCTCGACGGCCAGCTTCGTCAAAGTCTTCATCAGTCCACGGGATCTGCTGGCGATCATGCGCCGCGTAGCGGGCACACTGATGCAGCCAGTAACGGTGCTCAGCTAGATTTCTCCGCACTCTGCCGCATCAGTGGCCGTACATCGATTCCTCAGAAACCTTTCCGCGGAACAGTCGATAACTGGTGATGGCGTATCCGAGCGCAAGCAGCATCCCAAAGCTCCACCAGACGAGGCCGACATGCATATGTGCGGCCCGGAGTGCCTTGTCGACCGTGATGTCATGCGCCTGATCCATGGAAGAGGGCAGAACCGTGGGATAGATACAGCCCAGCTGCAGCCCCGACCAACATCAAAACCAGGTAAAGGCTTAGGACAGAAAACAGTCTAATGAACGGAAACGGCAGTGTGACGGGTTGTCACACTGCCGATCCAATGAGTTTCGGGTGCAAATGCCCGGTATCCAGGATGCATTTGCTATTGTCGCGAAGTGCTAACGGCGGTCGTTGTCGCGATCGCGGTCGCCGCGTCGGTCGTGGTCCCAATCGTGATGATCGCCGTGATCCTCCCGATCCCAGTGCCCATCGTGGTAAGCCCAGCCATTGTCGTAGCGGTCATAGTGACCGTGGCTCCAGTAAGCTCCCGCATACGGTGGACGATCCCAGCGGCCCGGGACCCACACATACCGGTTGCCGCGCCAAGCCCAATACCCGTCTACCCAGGCATAACCAGGTCCAGGCATTGGCGGCCGCCGCTCATATCGCATCGGCGGAGGCTCCCGCCGCCCAATCACTATACCGATCTGCCCAATTGCCGGAACCCCCGAAGTCGCCGCCATCAACGCTGCAACAAGCACGCCAGATTTCCAGTTTGTTTTCATCTGCGAGATGCCTCCTTACTGACTCGTTTAGATGCCGCGCAAAAGAGAGCGCGCGCTATTTTTTCAACATAGGCCTGAGCAAATTCAACACGTTCCGGGCAACCACCTCATTGCCTTTCGAAGTCGGGTGAATGCCGTCCGCCTGGATCATATCCCTTCCACCGTAGGCGTTCTGGAGCAGAAAGGGCAACATCGGCACGCGATATTTCTTCGCCAGCGTGATGTACATCGAGTTGAACTGACCGATATAGTCAGCCCCATACTGTGGCGGCAGAGTAATGCCGGCGATGGCTACCTGTGTCCCAGCCTTCACCAAAGTGCCTATTATGCGATCCAGATTGGCACGCGTTTGCGATAGGGGAAGACCACGAAGTCCGTCGTTTCCTCCAAACTCAACTACCACGATCGAGGGCTTCAGAGCGAGTACCTGGTCCAGGCGGCTCACCCCGTCCTTCGTCGTATCTCCGCTTACCCCCTCATTCACCACGCGATAGCGGAGGTGAAGTTGATCCAGGTCCTTTTGCAGATAGTCCGGGTAACTATGTCCCGGCTCCGCGCCATAGCCGGCGGTCAGACTGTCTCCAAAACAAACCAGCACAGTACGGGTGTCCTGGGCGGGTCGCCCGCTCTTTGAACCCGCCTCGCGGGGCTGCTGCGCGACTGCAGCTCTCTGTGCTTGGCCCGGCAAGACCACTGACGCCAGCAGGACCGCTATGATTAAGCCAACTTGAACTTTACCCACTCACCAAACGTATCAAACGCAGCGAGCCTCTGCTGCCATGGAGCAAACCTGCGTGGAGCCCGAAGACGTTGACTGATTCCGCATCCGCCGAGCCCATTATCCTGGTTGAGGATCTGCGCAAGTCGATCCGCAATGGCACCCGCACAGTCGATATCCTGCGGTGCATCAACTTCTCCGTCCCGCGCGGGGAATTTGTTGCCGTCATGGGCGCTTCCGGAAGCGGCAAATCCACCCTGCTCGGCCTGCTCGCCGGCCTGGATACGCCCAGTTCCGGGAAGGTCTCGCTGAACGGGATTGCCATCAGCTATCTTCCGGAAGATTCTCTGGCTCAGGTTCGCGGACGAACCGTCGGATTTGTGTTTCAGTCCTACCAGCTGATTCCGACGCTTACTGCGCTTGAAAACGTCCTTCTTCCCTACGAACTCAATGTGGGAGGTAACGATGGCTTGGATCGGGCGCGCAGCCTTCTGACTTCGGTGGGCCTCGCGGACCGCATGGACCACTATCCGGTTCAGCTGTCGGGCGGCGAGCAGCAACGGGTGGCGCTCGCCCGGGCTTTCGTCCTGAGGCCTCCAATCGTGCTTGCCGACGAGCCGACGGGCAATCTCGATAGCAGCAATGGGGCCCATGTGCTCGAACTTCTTTTAGACCTGAATCGCCGCGAGGGAACAACGCTGGTGCTGGTGACGCATGATGCCACGCTGGCTAGCTATGCGACACGGCGCATCGTGCTGCGCGATGGCCTGATCGTCTCCGACGAGCGCACCGCGGCTACGCCTGAAAACCTGGGCGCTTCCATGGCAAAGGCATAGCATGGCCAGTTCCCTCACCTGGACGTCGGCTGCGCGCATCGCATCACGCGAGATGCGCGCTTCGCGCGGCCGGTTTCTGTTCGTTCTCCTCTCAATCGGTATCGGCGTCGCGGCGCTGACCGGCGTTCGCGGATTCTCTTCCGCCTTTCGCACAACGCTGCTGCTGCGGGCTCGTTCCATCATGGCGGCGGACGTCTCCGCGCGGACTTTCCGACAGCCCACAGCCTCCGAGCAGCAGGCACTCGACGCACTGGTAGCTGATGGCGTCCGAACCACCAGCGTCACGGAGATGCTGGCCATGGCATCTGCACCCTCGTCACTCGACCCTGTCCTGGTCTCGGTGAAAGCGGTCGACCCCGGCTCCTATCCTTTTTACGGAACAGTGGGTCTAGCCCCTACGATCCCGCTGAACCGCGCACTCGATGCACAATCGGTCGCCGTCGGCGATGACCTGCTATTCCGTCTCAATGTGCGCGTGGGCGATTCGGTCAAGCTGGGTCGCGGAACGTTCCGCATCAGCTCCACCATCACGGATGAGCCCGATCGTCTCTCCGGGGGCTTCTCCGCAGGCCCGCGTGTCCTCATCTCACGCGAAGCTTTCCAGGCCGCCGGTCTCACGGTGCCCGGGAGCCGCGCGACCCAGCGCTTCCTCTTTCGGCTTGCGCCGCCTGCGCCGGGTCGTCCCGCTTCGGACGAAAGGGTGGCGGCCCTGAAGGAGCAGCTACAGAATCTGTTGCCTGAGGCCCAGATCGCCGATTACCGCGAAACCAATCCCGCCGTTACCGAAGGCCTCGATCATGCAACGGGCATTCTCTCTCTGATGAGCCTAGTTGCGCTTGTGCTTGGAGCTCTCGGTGTAGCGATGGCCATGCGCGCCCATCTGCAGCAGCGGCTGGACACGATTGCAATTATGAAATCCCTGGGGGCCCGCTCCTCGCAGGTGATGAAGATCTACCTGTTGCAGACGCTGCTGCTCGGCATCGCCGGCGGTTTCCTTGGAGTACTCGGCGGAGCGGGTGTGCAGCTTGCCTTTCCCTACGTGCTCGGCAAATTGGTTACGATCCCGGTGGAATTCCATATTCAGCTGCGGCCCATTCTTATCGGGCTCAGCGCCGGCATTATCATCACGCTCCTTTTCACGCTTCCCCCGCTGCTCGACATCCGCTCCATCCGGCCAATCCTTATCCTCCGTCGCGCCACTGAGTCTGACAGCTCCGAGGATTTCACTCCGCTCTGGCGGCAGGTTTTGCGGCGGGTACCCTGGGTTGTTTTAGCACTGATAGCTACGGTAGCCAGCGTTGTTTTGGCACGGCATCACTGGTCTGGCCACCCGCTTGAGCTCACGCTCGAAGCCATCGTTCTGCTGGGAGGCGCGGCGTTCGGCCCCTGGCTCTGGACCCGGACACGCAAAAATCCAGTACAGGTGGGCTCGTTCCTTCTAATCCTGGGTGGACTTGCAGCAATTGCGACCACGCTGTCCGATTCAGGGGAGATCGGCAGGGTCTTCTCAGTCGGACTGGTGATCGTGCTGCTGGTATTGCTTGCAGCATCCGCCGCCGTACTCTGGGCGCTCAAATTCTTCCTCGACCGTACCCGGCTGCACCTGCCCTCGCCAGTTCGACATGGGCTTGCCAATCTGTACCGGCCGGGCAACCCGTCCGCAGCGCTGCTCGCAGCACTCGGCTTGGGAATTATGCAGATTATGACCGTTTTCCTGATGCAGCGCGGAATCGTCAATGAACTGCACTTGAGTTCAGGGGGGAAGCTGCCGAATATCTATCTCATCGATATCGCTCGCGATGAAATCGATGGAGTCCGCAAGCTGCTCGCGTCCGAACCAGGCGTCACCACCCCACCCGAGATGCTACCCGTGGTCACCGCACGCATCGATGCCATCGACGGCACCGCGGCGGCTGCGCTCAAGATCCAAAACTTCCCGTTGCGTCGCCTGCGTTCGATCAACCTCACCTGGTTCGATGGCCTCCCAACCGGGGCCAAGGTGATTGACGGGAAGTGGTGGAATCCCGGCGCCGGTGAGCCTCAGGTGGCAGTAGACGAGCGCACGGCAAACCGGCTCAATCTCAAGCCTGGCTCCTCGATCACCTTCGGCGTGGGTAACGCGGAGATCGAAGCCAAAGTTGTGGCCCTGTATCACTCCGATGGCCAGCATGCTTCCTCACGGGCCGATTTCATTCTGCCGCCACCCGTGCTCGCGAATCAGCCTGCAATCTGGTACGGAGCCGTCCACGTGGACCCCGCCCGAGTCAGTCAGCTAGAGCGTGCGCTATATCAGGGCTATCCGACGATTACGGTGATCAACGTCGCTCAGGCGCTGGAGACCGTCCGCGCCGTCGTGCTGCAGATTACCTACGTGATCCAGTTTCTTGCCGGATTTTCAATCTTTGCCGGGATTGTGATTCTCGCATCTTCCATTGCGGGAACCCGCTACCGCCGCATTCGCGAGGTTGTCGTGCTGAAAACCCTAGGGGGCACGCGCCCGCGTATCGCAACCATCTTCTCCATCGAGTTTGCCGTGCTGGGGCTGGTGGCTGGCATCGTGGGCATCCTTTTCGCCAATGTAGTTTCCCAGACACTGCTTCACCAGATGCGCATTTCATACAACCCCCACTGGGGCTTGAACCTTGTCGCTCTGCTGCTCGCCATCCTGCTCACGGTCATTACCGGGTGGGCGGCCAGCCATCGCGTGCTGGGACAGAAGCCGCTGGAAGTGCTTCGCGAAGAATAGCCTCCCGCGTCAGCTCGAAGGAATTCGCGCGGAGGTCCGGCATTTCTCTGCTGGTCCATTTCTCTGCTTCAATAGTTCGTGGGGGTGTTTGATGTGCTTTCATCGCCATGTTCGGACGGTCGGCGTCACAGCAGCATTATGCATTTTTGGCTTTTCCCAACCCGGCATTTCGCAGCGTCCTGATCCCGCGGCATCCCCGCAAGTCAGCAACACCCCGGCTGCTCCCCCGAATACGGAGCAAAGACGCATCGAGGGCATCGATCGCGACAACATGCGCATGTTCGGATCGTCACCGGACGACCCTGGCCCCCTCGCCACTGGCCTCTCCCCTGCCCTGACTACGAAAGCCGTGGATGTAGCCATGCGCAAAGTGGCTGACTGGGAACTGGCCACACTTGGGCCTTACTTCACCAGGCTAGATCCCTCGCCGAAGCGCCTTTGGGATGGGCGGATCTGGACGTGGAGCGCTTTGTATGCGGGCTACATGGCAGCGGCCGAGGCCCTTCCCGAGCCAAAGTATCGCCAAGCCATGGAAGATGTAGGAAGGGCTTACAACTGGGGTCTGCGCAATGCCACACATCCTGATGGCGATGACATGAGCATCGCCCAGATGTACATCGAGCTTTACCTGAAGGACAGGCGCCCCGAACAGATTTCACCCATTCAGGCTGCGCTTGACCATATCCTCTCCGATCCTCGAGTCGAACTCGACGCCGCTGGCAAGCGAATCGAGTGGTGGTGGTGCGATGCCCTGTTCATGGCGCCTCCGACGTGGGTGCGGATGTATGCCGCAACCGGAGATCGGAAATACGTCGGGTATCTCGATAGTGAGTGGGCCAAGACCTACCAACTCCTCTGGGACAAGCAGGCGCATCTCTACTGGCGCGACGCCTCATACATTGGAAAAACCGAAAAGAATGGCCAGAAGCTCTTCTGGTCCCGCGGCAATGGCTGGGTCATGGGTGGACTCGCGCGCACGCTCCAATATCTGCCCCGCGATGACCCGCAGCGCACGTTTTACCTGACGCAGCTTCGGGAGATGTCAGCGGCCCTTGCCCGAATTCAGGGTGCGGACGGCCTCTGGCGTTCGGGATTGCTGGATCCCGAAAGCTATCCTGAGCCCGAGATTTCCGGCTCAGCCTTCATCACGTTTGGCATGGCATGGGGCATCAACAACGGTGTGCTCGATGAGAAAACGTACCGCCCTGTGGTGGAAAGGGCGTGGGCAGGAATGCTGAAGCATATCTATGCCGATGGCCGGCTCGGAGATATCCAGCAGACGGGCGCCGCTCCATCCACCTTCAAACCGTCCGCGAGCTACAACTATGGCGTCGGAGGCTTTCTGCTGGCCGGCAGCGAGATGCGTAAGCTTGCCGCGCGGAAGTCCACGAAACAGTGATAGCCTCACATGCCAAAGCCGAACGCAGATCCACTCCGTCTACTTCTGTGCTGATGAGTTCCCCGGGACTAAACTCGCGAGACGCGCACCGATGAATTGCTCAGCCTGCTCCGACCAGAACCCTGGACGGGGGATCGCTAGAATCGGGGTGCGTGTGCTGATGACCGGCGTAATGACACCCCAGGCCGGGTGGGTCAGGTCGCCGCCGGATAACAGAATCGCGTCCGCACGCTCGACAAATCGCAGAGCAGAAGCCTTGAAGTCCGACACCGAAGCGTCCAGCACAACAAGAGAAAGATCCGGCTGAAGAAAGTTCAGCACACTGTTGGATTCAATCACCACGTTTTCCGAGTGCGCGATCTTCCACCGAATCCGGTCAACCGCCTCGGCAGCCCGTCCGTCAGAGATCCGCACCCAGAACGATCGCACAGCTCCCGCGGCAAGGTAGCGCGATGAGTCGCTGCCTAGGGCCGGATCTCGCTCCTCGAAAACAGTGGCGAAGCCCTCTCCAACCTCCGGATGCTCATGTTGGCTGATCTTTATGGCGGTCCAGCGGTACTCCGGGAATGCCTTCACCATACGGCAAACGACGCTGGTCTTGCCGATGTTTCGGGAGTGTCCGCCGACAACCAGAATGGCCATTAGCTCTCCCGATTGATCAACTTCGACTCAGGCGTGCGAGATCGCGGAGATATTGCTTCAGCGGACGGGCCGGGCGGCCCCAGAACACCTGCCCGGGACCTCGAACCTTCTTGTGACTCAGAACTCCCGCACCTCCGCCCAGAATAACCCCGGGGCCGACCTGCGCATGCTCTCCCAAGCCAACCTGCCCGCCCAGGATAGCTCCGTCCTCGATGATGCTGGAGCCTGAGATTCCCGTCTGCGCGGCGATGATTACGTTGCGACCAATGGTGCAGTTGTGACCGATGTGAACAAGATTGTCGATCTTAGTGCCCGCTCCGATGCGAGTTTCCCCGAGAGCGCCACGGTCGATGGTTGTGTTGGCTCCGATCTCAACGTCGTCCTCAATCCGAAGCGTCCCCTGCTGCGGGAACAGCACGTACTCACCGGTCGCGGAGTTGCGGGCGTACCCGAAGCCGGTAGACCCCAGCACTGCACCCGACTGAATCACCACGCGATCGCCGATCGTCGTGCCAGAGTAGATGGTCGCGTTGGCTAGAATCCGCGTGCCCCGGCCGATGGCAACTCCCTCGCCGAGCACCACGTGGGGCCCGATACTACTACCCGCCCCCAACGTCACAGTACCTGCTACGAGGGCCGAAGGATGCACATCCGGCTCGGCATCGGACTCTCGAGGATTTCTCTCTTGCTCCAGATAGCGAGCAACCAGTGCAAAGGCGAAGCGAGCGTCTGGCACCACCATCAATCGGCTGGAATGGTCGGGCTCGGGACTATTTTCCTGAAGTGCCGACTGCGAAACCAGGATCGCCCCGGCGGGAGATTGGAGCGCTGCCCGATACGTCATCTGGTCGGTCGCGAAGACCACGCAATCGGCCGCCGCGTCGCCAATTCCGGACACCCGTGTCAACGGTGCGCCGGATTGCGGTCCTGCCGCCCCGATCAATTGGGCAATCTGCTGACTGCTCGCCATGGATGAAAACCCGCTTCCTTCCTAGCATGGCACAGCATCTTTCAGCAGGAATTCGAATTTATGGTTTCATTCGCGAACTGCACCGCTATGGGCGCACTGGACGCAGTGCAGGATCCCCGACGCGAGTCTGCGCTTAAGGCGCCGTCTTGAGGAACGCGATCAGATTATTGATGTCTGCTGCCGAAAGTTTGCTACCAAAGGCCGGCATGGGTGGATTTCCAGTCGGCACACCGTTCACCACCCTTTCGTGCACGTGGGCGGCACTGGTTCGAGAAACGATTCCCACCAGAGAAGGAATCATGGGCGGCATTCCAGCACGGCTCTGCTGGTGACACATCGTGCAATTGTCGTTATAGATCTTCCGTCCCGCTGCGGCATTGCCTGCCCCTGCGGGCACCTCCGCCTCCTTGCCCGTTGAAGCAGGCTGCTCGCTGCCCTTCTCCGCTGTGGCTCCCACCTTTGCCAGCGCGGTATTCCCACCGTTGGCTTTCGCACCCCCACTTTGGATTGCAGAAGGGTTAGCCTGCGCCGGAACAACGGGCAAACGGTTGATCGTTGGACGAATTCCCCAGTCCTCACTCACAAGTGCGGGAGGAAGTCCCTCGTTTGTCGCGATGTCCGTCAGCGGAGAGAACTGTGCCCCCGGCTTCGCATCCGCCTCTTTGGCGCTCTGGCTCAGTTGCAGCGCTTTGATGTAAGCCACCACCGCCCATCGGTCCTCAGGCGCAAGCTCCCGGCGATAGTTGGGCATCGCGCCGTAGCCGTTTGAAATGATATTGAAGAAGTGTCCGGCGGAGGCCTCCTTTAGCCGGTCGGAGTGAAAGTTTGCTGCCTGGTAATAGCCGCGCTGCACGATCATCCCCTTGCCGTCGCCCACCCGCGAGTGGCAGGGCGCGCAGTAAACATTGAATCGCTCCTGCCCGCGGTCCAGAACCTGCAGCGTCACAGGAAATGGAAACCCGTCACCTTCTCCCCCATCCCTCATTCCTGTAAAGAAATAAGAATTCAGATCCCCCTGCGATCGGGCGACCGTACCCTCTACCTGGTTTCGCGCTGACCGGCCGTCTGAGAAGAAGCTGCTCCCGCGAAGCGGAATGTACTTCGGCTGGTTGTGCATGTCCTGCCGGCATCCCGCTGGAATCAAAGCAGCAAATGCCGCAATCGGCCCAAGTATGCGTCCGTAACCCTTGCGAAACCAGGTTCGTGGAGCTCCCGGCGAACCAGATACTCCTCCTCCACTTTTCATTACAGCCGATTCTGTTCGCGGCACGCCGAGACAAAGCCTTTCAAGGGGATTGGTGGCCCGGGCAGGAGTCCAACCTGCGACCTTCGCGTTAGGAGTGCGCCGCTCTATGCAACTGAGCTACCGGGCCTTTTACTTAGTGTAACTGGTAAACTGAGAGTGGAGAACTTATGCCCCAGATACACCGCCGGCGCGCCGTTTCCGTCAAGATTGGGTCCGTAACAGTTGGCCCGGTTGCACCGGTTGTCGTGCAGTCGATGACCAACACCGATACCGCCAACGTGGAATCCACGGTCCAGCAGATTGCGGCGCTTGCTCGCGCCGGCTCCGAGCTGGTGCGCATCACTGTGAACACAGAAGAGGCCGCCAAAGCCGTTCCCGCCATTGTCGAGAGCGTGCGCTCCAAGGGTTGGAGCACTCCGATCGTAGGTGACTTCCACTACAACGGGCACATCCTGCTCACAAAATATCCTGCGACCGCCGAGGCGCTGGACAAGTATCGAATCAATCCCGGGAACGTCTCGATCGGCCGCAAAGACGATGACAACTTCCGCACGATGGTCGAGGTAGCCGTAAAGCACCAGAAGCCGGTCCGCATCGGCGTGAACTGGGGTTCGCTCGATCAGGCGCTTCTGACGCGAATGATGGACGAGAACTCGAAATTGGCGGTGCCCCAGCCGGCCCGGGACGTCATGATGGAAGCGATGGTGGTATCCGCTCTCGATAACGCCGCCGCCGCCGAACGCTACGGCCTCCGCCGTGACCAGATCATCCTCAGCGCAAAGGTTTCCGGCGTCTGCGATCTGATCGACGTCTACACCGAGCTCGCCCGCCGTTGCGACTATGCCCTGCACCTCGGGCTCACAGAAGCGGGCATGGGGATGAAGGGAGTTGTCGCATCCACCGCGGGACTCGCCCCGCTGCTTCTCGCTGGAATCGGCGATACCATTCGCGTCTCGCTGACCCCCACGCCAGGTGGAGATCGTGCAGAGGAGGTTCGCTGCGCGCAGCAGATTCTTCAGTCACTCGGCATTCGAAGCTTCATGCCGCAGGTGACGAGTTGCCCTGGCTGCGGCCGCACAACCTCCACTTACTTCCAGGAGCTCGCAGAGCGCATTCAGGCATATCTCGTGGAACAAATGCCCGAATGGAAGAAGCAGTATCTAGGCGTAGAAGAGCTGAAGCTCGCGGTCATGGGCTGCGTAGTCAACGGTCCGGGCGAGTCCAAGCACGCGAACATTGGTATATCGCTTCCGGGAACGTTTGAGGAACCGAAAGCTCCAGTCTATGTGGACGGCAAGCTGTTCACGACGCTTAAGGGCGATCGTATCGTGGAGGAGTTTCAGGACATCCTCAACGAGTACGTCGAAAAACGCTATGGGCGCATGTTGGTTGAGGCCTAGCCCCTCGAGGACAAATCCGGTTATGGCGTCGTTACTTCCTCGGGCGCCGGCGCCTTCTCCAACGCGATCGCAGGCATGGTCTTTGGCGCCTGTCTCAATCCAAGCACCTGTAGCTCCTTCAGCTTGTTCTTCAGCACGTAGATGAGCCAGTTGTTGCCTTCAGGATCGATCGGGGCCATGTAAAAACCCGCACGAATCACAAAGTTCTCGTCATTCGCGATCAGACCTTCGACTATCTCGCCATCGTTGAACGTGACGCGCACCCACAGGCAGTCCGGCGCAGGCAGGTGGTCATGAAAGCGGAGGTCGTCGTGCCACTTGCCTTCGAACGACTTCACGAAGAAAATCGCCTTCACGCCTTCCAGAGGAATATCCTCCGGAGCGCTTCCTCCGATCCTCCGGAACCACGGCCTCTTGTCTCCTAGATCGTGGGTGTGCGCAGAAGGCCACTGACCGATGTCCGTGTAGCCCTTCACCGTCCGATCCCCAAACTGAATGACCAGCATGTCATTCAGTTCCGCTGGCTCTCCTGGAGTCATGCCGATTTCGGACTCAAGTCGTACTGTTTGATCTTGTACAGCAGGGCCTTGTAGCTGATCTGCAGGTCGTTTGCGGCTGCCTTTCTGTTCCATCCGGTCTCCTCAAGTACACCCGCAAT
>Ga0105240_10000534_pt1 | contig 70264 bp, 40 predicted proteins | sample KBSC54metaG_FD_80426 | JGI IMG/M metagenome (GOLD analysis project Ga0105240, IMG submission 80426) | Corn rhizosphere microbial communities from Kellogg Biological Station, Michigan, USA - KBS C5-4 metaG | ecosystem: Host-associated > Plants > Roots > Rhizosphere > Soil | place: Michigan, USA...
CTGGGTGCTGAATACCTTTACCGTCAAAGCATTCAACTTCCTCTACTATGGGAAGAACTTTAAAAAGGAGATCAATAATACCGTCAGCTACGAGCCTTTCTTTTACCCGCTGGATGCCATCCTCCACTGGAACAGGGGCTACGGCAGGAAAGGTTTCATACAATATCAGTTCGTCATCCCCATGGAAGCCAAACAAGGGCTGATAGAGATCCTGCAGCGCATCAGCGGGAAAGGACTCGGCTCTTTCCTGGCCGTGCTGAAGATCTTTGGCAGACAGGACAGCCTTATCGGTTTCCCTATGGAAGGTTATACGCTGGCGCTGGACATCCCTGTTAGAAAAGGGTTATTCGAAACCCTGGACGAGCTGGATAAGATCGTCCTGCAATACGGAGGCCGTCTCTATATGAGCAAGGACGCCCGGATGCGTCCGCAAGTGCTGAAAGCAGGCTATCCGCATCTGCAGCAGTTCTTGTCAATCGTGCGAAAGTACAATCCTCACGGGAAGCTCCGGTCTGTACAATCCGACAGATTGGGACTGACATCCCAGGCGGATACCCGGTCTACACTCATGCCAATACAACATACTAACTAACTTATGCCTACTGTCTTGATACTTGGGGCCAGCTCGGACATGGCCGTTGCCATCGCCAAAAAGTTTGCATCGGAGGGTTATGATATCCAGCTGGCTGCCCGTAACAGCAGCCGGTTGCAACCCCTGCAATCCGACCTGTCCATCCGGTACAATATTACGACCTCCCTGCACGAATTTGACGCTGAAAGGACAGAAGGCCACGAAGCCTTCTTCTCATCACTGCAATCCAAACCGGATATCACCATTTGCGTATTCGGCTATCTCGGCAACCAAAAAGAGGCCGAATCCGACTGGAAAGAATGCAGCCGTATCATCCGGGTGAATTACACAGGTGCTGTCTCCATCCTCAATATCGTTGCCAATGCTTATATAGCCGCGGAGAAAGGTGTCATTGCAGGCATCAGCTCCGTAGCGGGTGAAAGAGGACGTCAGAGTAATTACTTTTATGGCAGCGCCAAAGCAGGCTTTACGGCCTATCTTTCCGGTCTCCGCAATAGGCTGTTCCATCACAAGGTGCATGTGCTCAGCGTGCAACCGGGTTTCGTTTATACCCGCATGACGGAAGGCATGCCGCTGCCCAAGCCCCTGACCGCAAAACCCGAAGAGGTTGCAGCAGTCGTTTACAAAGCTATCCTGAAAAAAAAGAACGTAGTCTATGTAAAATGGTTCTGGCGCTGGATCATGCTCATAATTAAGAACATCCCGGAATTCATATTCAAAAAACTCAAACTCTGACGCCGCCAGGCCTTAAAACTTCATCCATGCCGAGACGCATCGCTTTCTTTGACTTTGACGGGACGATCACGACAAAGGATACGCTGTTGGAGTTTGTCCGGCACAGCAAGGGATCCTTCCGGTACTATCTCGGCTTCCTGCTCACCAGTCCCTGGATGGTGGCTTACAAGCTGAAAATAATTTCTAATCAAAAAGCCAAAGAGAAATTTCTCAGCTTCTTCTTTCACAACCATTCACTGGCAAAATTCCACGAACTTTGCACCTCCTTCGCAAACGAGGCTATTCCGCCGCTGATCAGGCCGAAAGCGCAGGAAGAGATCAACCGTCTGCAGCAGGCCGGCGCTGAAGTAGTCATAGTATCCGCCTCGCCGGAGAATTGGATACGTCCCTGGTCAGATAAGGTAGGCGTACAGCTATTATCTACCCGGTTGGATACAAAGGATGAAAAACTCACAGGGAAGATCATGGGCCGTAATTGTCATGGCGAAGAAAAAGTGAGAAGGATCAAAGAAGCTTATACCCTCTCAGATTACGACGAAGTATACGCCTATGGGGATACCAGGGGCGATCTGCCGATGTTGCGGACTGCGAACATTTCGTTTTATAAACCCTTCCGGTAACCGGTGCTACATTGCTCTCCGGTAGCTGACGATGCTGATCGCCACATAAAGGACGGGCGAGACCAGTAGTTCCAGGATATTGTCTGCAATGCCTCTCACTGCCAGCGGGGCCCGGGTAAAGAGCCAGTCATACCCACCCACCAGCACCAGCAACAGCAGACAAACGGCATAAACCAGGTGCCACAGGTGCATCAGCCCGGGGGATACATTCCTTCTCAACCCCAGCACCCCCACGCCATAAGCAGCCAGCACAAAAATGAATTTGAGGATGTGCATCACACGCAGGGGCACTTCCCTGGAAAGGTTGTATATGAAATACAGGTAATACAGGCAATAAACAAGAATGATAGCAGCCAACCCTATCCAGAACGCTGCCCTTCGCTTAAGCCATACTGTCATGTGTCCGCGGCTTTTTTGTAAAGATAAACCAGAGAAGGAAGATCAGGGCATAAACGACAAAGGTGAAGAGGAAGTGGTGCGAAAAGTCGAGATATTTGCGATAGTGAACAAAGATGAGCACCAGACCGGCACAGCGCAAAACGTTCAGCAGACAGATCAGCACGATGCCGCTGAGGGCAAACTTCCATTTCCGGGCGGCAGAGGCGGGAAAACAAAGAATGAACCCTACGTATAAAACCATCAACTCCAATCCATTACAAGCATCCGCCACCCGCAGGGTCCCTTCCCCGTTGCAATAGATATCCGTAGCAGGACTGGCGACGACCTTACCGTCCAGCAGCAAAGTATCCATTACCTGCCTGGTGTAATACTTACCGGAAACGCCGGGGAGAATATTCAAGGTGGCAGCAGTAGATCTGCCGATCATACGGGTAAGAAACCCATCCGGTACTTTTTGAGGTAAAAGCACGGATAGATATAACACTTTCCATGCAATGAATAACCCTAAGGCCTTTAGGAAGAATAAAGCCACGGACCTCGGGACACGGAAAAATGTTTTCTCGTCAGGCGTACTGTTAAGTGCAGTGTTGCTTATATAACGCTGTTTATGGTTTGCTTACGGTGACGGTCATAGAGTATCTTAGCGCCCAGACCGAGTCCGGCAACGATCAAAAAGATCTCGCCTTCATTCAATGGAACGCTATTGGTAGGAGTAGTAGATTTCTTGTCCTTATTACTCCCAAAAAGTGTATTGAGGACATCCTTGATAATACCAGCTTGACTCTTGTGAGGAGCTAAAAGAAGGGGGGTAGCAATGATGACTCCAAAAACCAGTGTTCTGAACATTTTTCTCATAGAAAAAATTTGACGTGTTTAAGAAAAGGTCCTACTTACAGCAATGTGGCAACACAATACCTGATAGTCTAATCAAAAAGGTACAAATGAATAATAAAGAGTGTAAGCGGAGTCTTCTGAAGGATTGGAGTCGAAAAATGCTTGCAACAGGGGTTCTTGGGGTACAGTAAAGATAAGTGCTACCCCCTAGATATCCAAAAAATAATTTTTCGGCCCCTAGCCGACACTTTTCTCGGCATTCTTCCGGCGGTCATAGAGCATTTTAGCCCCCAGCCCCAATCCGGCAAGGATCAAAAAGATCTGACCTTCATTCAGGGGGACACTATTGCCGGGTACGCCTGGCATACCGGGTATACTGCCGGGCAGGGGGCGCCGTCCATATTGTCGCTGGAACCATTCGGAGTTGCCTTGAACATCTCTTGCACGGTACCAATCCTGGCCCTGGTTGTTGTCATTGTCACGGGGGCCGTTTGCCCTGCCGCTGTTGGGGATAAAGACTAATGGAGCGGCCAATAATGCTCCTAAGGCCAATGGGTAGATTATCTTTTTCATAAAAACGATTGACAGAGGTATAAAAAGATCATTTGCCAGGGGCGGTCGGGACCCAAGGCATCTTTTAGCAGGAAATTGGTGAATGGAGCACGATCCGAGACATCAATGCGGGCAAACTAACCTATCGGTTCGTTCTGGTCAACGTCTATCCTTGCGGACACCGAACCATCGGTTCATTCTGAAAGAAAAGAAGGGAAAACAAGACCTAAACGGTCTCTTCAGGGGTGTTTAATAAATTTACGCCATTCCCTTATCATTACCAAATTATTTTTACGCCGGAAAGCTTTTAAAATCCTGGCTTTCTTTATACTTTTACAGCCTCGAAATCCCCTATATCTACGATAGTTAGCCGACTCCAATATCGTTGCCCTTTAATAATCTTTAATATATTTCATTATGGAGTTCATCAACAAATCCGTGGAAGAGCTGAAAGCTTTTGCAAGTTCGAAAAAGGATGAGTACGTTCACGCCGACCCCTTTCCCAATATCTATTTTGACGACTTTTTTATACCGGAAAAATTAAAAGAGGTCCTGAATGAATTTCCGGACCTTACCAAAAACCCGGACCTGAAGTTCAATGATCCTAACCAGGTAAAACTTGCCTCCAAAGGAGAATACCGGTTTGGCTCTAAAACATTGGCATTCATGCATTTTCTGAATTCCCAGCCTTTCCTGGAATTCCTGACGGAGCTGACGGGCATCGAAAATCTCATTCCCGACCCCTTCTTTGACGGCGGTGGCTGTCACCAGATCCAGCCGGGAGGAATGCTAAAGATCCACGCCGACTTCAATAAACATCCCAATACCAAGCTGGACCGCCGGCTCAACGTGCTCGTCTATATGAACGAGGATTGGCATGAAGAATACGGAGGTCATTTCGAGCTATGGGACACGGAGATGAAAGGCGTCCGGAAAAAGATACTGCCACTGTTCAACAGGATGGCCATGTTCTCCACCACCAGCAATTCCTTTCACGGTCATCCCAATCCCCTCACCTGCCCTCCCGACAGGACCCGTAAATCCCTGGCCCTCTATTACTATACCAACGGCAGACCGGAATCGGAGATCATCAAAGGCATCGAAGATCACAACACCATCTTCAGACACAGACCCGAAGACAAAGCCTCCCGTCTGAAAACAAACCTCAAGAATGCTATCAAGCTGATCACCCCCCCTATCCTGCTGGGCGGACTCGGCAAATCGAAGAGCTAATGCAGACATCCGACCTCCAGTCAGCCATCCCGCCAGTGAAAGGAAGGGACATCGTAGTCATTGGGCTCCAGCCCTGGTATTATGACATCGGCAGCAACTGTAAGAATATCGCCACCTATTTTGCCCGGCATAACAGGGTGCTATATGTGAACCTGCCCGTCAACCGCAAGACCTTTCTCAGCGGGAATAAGAACCCGGGGATCCTGAAGCATTGCGAGATCATCAAAAACAGGGGTGAGACCATACGGCCCATCCGGGAGAATATGTGGGAATTCTATCCCACTTCCGTGGTGGAATCCATCAACGGCCTGCCCTCCACGAAGGTCTTTCAAGCCATCAATTATTTCAACAACCGCCGTTTTGCCCGCAATATCCGTCAGGCTGTGCGTACACTGGGCTTTAAAGACATCATCCTCTTTAATGACAACGATATTTACAATGGCTTCTATCTGAAGGAGCTGCTGCGACCCTCTCTTTACGTCTATTACTGCAGGGACTTCCTCCAGGGATATGATTACTGGAAAAAACATGTCTCTGTACTGGAGCCGCAGCTGATAAAAAAAGCAGACGCGGCCGTGGCCAACTCTATCTATTATGCTGAATACTGCTCCACACACAACCCCCGGTCATATTACATCGGCCAGGGCTGCAACTTCGAGCTGTTCAACACGGATATCAGTCATCCCACACCGGAAGAATTAGCTCATCTTGCCTCTCCTATCATCGGGTATGTAGGCGCCATCGACTCGGCCAGGCTGGACGACAAGATCCTGGCAGGTATTGCCGCTGAGAGACCGGAATGGAACATCGTCCTGGTTGGTCCCGAAGATGACTTCTTCAAAGCCAGCGGACTGCATCAACTGCCCAATATCCATTTCATCGGGAGAAGACCGCTGCAACAGCTGCCGGATTTTGTGGCGCATTTCGATGTGTGTATCAACCCTCAATTCAATAATCAGATCACCAAGGGCAACTATCCTCTGAAGATCGATGAATACCTGGCCCTGGGCAAACCTGTGGTGGCCACCCGTACCCGTACGATGAAGCTATTCGAAGACTACACCTATCTGGCCGAAACTCCCGGAGAGTATACGGCGCTTATCGAACAGGCATTGCAGGAGGATAGCCCGGCACAGCAGGCCCGCAGGATCGCCTTTGCCCGCAGCCATACCTGGGAGAACAGCATGGCCGAACTGTACAAGGTTTTGAACGACCTGTTATAGCCGCACCAATATCCCTCTATGCGGTTCTGACTGCTCAGCTATAGCCGCATCGACACCCCGACAATAAGGTTCACACTGTTCATTTGCTGACTGTATTGAGTCGTCGAAGAGTTGACGCTTACAGCCTGAGCATTGGTCAGCGAATAAATGCCGGGGACGGTCATATGTCTCCCAAACGCAACGGTCTGCGTTATCGTAAAATCCGGCTTGAGATACCAGTAATCCACAGAAGCCGTAAGCGAAAATTTCCCCGTCAGCTTATAAAGAACACCAGCTTTGGCCATTGCCGTAAACGCGGTAGCATGCGCTTTCTTATTGCTCGCCAGCAGGATATTAGCATCGCCGCCCTGGGCGGTGGAATCCACGATTCCCCGGACATCGATCTCGGGCAGCCAGGCTTCTGCAACCCCGACGGTTAGCTGCCCCACAAAAGACCATTTTTCGTTGATGGGTGTCCGGTAATACGCACCAGCCATCACCGCCGCAGCCTTCCAGCTGCTGTTGGATACGCTCCATTGATAGGTGGGAAGCACATCTCTGAAAGTCGATGCGGCCCCTTCCTTGTCGATGCTATTCAGCCGGCCACGGACCAGGGCCACGAAACCAAAATGGCCTTTGCCCACACCATGCATATACGATAGGTCAGCCATCCAGCCCATTTTTGCCAGACCGGAAGCGGGGTCATTTCCGTCCTTGCTGGCGAATGAGCCGACAGGAAAAGCAGGTCCAACGGAAAGATTGAGCTGCTGCGAAAAAGCCGGCAGAGCGGCTAAACATAACATTAAGCATATTAGTCTCATGCACTAAAACTAATAAAAAACCCACCATAAGGTGGGCTTTTTTGTATAAACCATGAACTCCGATTTGCTAATCAATAAGAAACTTATAGGACTTTGTCTTGCCGCTGCCATTGAATTGTACCGTCAGTACATAGAAGCCCTTATTCAGACCTGCCATCGACCATACATAGCTGAAAGTAGAGAACTGGCTGCCATATACGGTTTGTTTTACGATCTTTCCCTGTACATCATAGATCGTGAACTTTATGACACTGGCGCTGTCGGCAGAGCCTTCGATGGTCATCGCCTGATCCATCGGTACAGGATTGGGATAGATCTTCACAGTTCCATTATTATCGTGCCGCAGATCGCTCAATACATGCACCCGTACTGTAGCGGTAGCAGTGGCATTTTTATCGTCCGTGACAGTCAGCTGGAAGGTATAATCCCCAACCACCAGGCCGCTGACACCGGTGAAACTGCCGGACGTATTTTCGATCACAGCATTTGAAGGACCTGACAGCTGCTGCCAGCTATACGAGGTGATGGTGCCATCTGCATCGGATGAGCCTCTGCCGTCCAGCAGAGTGGATGTCTGACCCGGGAATATCAGGGTCGTATCACTGCCTGCGTCTGCTATGGGCGCCTGGTTGCCACCCTCCGTCACAGTGACGACAATGGACTTGGAATTGGTAGCGCCCTGGTTATCCGTTACGGTCAGCTGGAAGATATACACACCAGGCTGCATGCCAAACACCGTGGGTGTGGCCGTGTTGCTACCGGTGATGGTCACTCCGCCTGCACCGGAGGTCTGCAGCCATTGATATGCCGCAATGGTACCATCGGGATCATAGGAAGCCGAGCCATCCAGCGGTACGGCTGACGCCGCTGCCGAAGAAATGTCGAGATCCGGTCCGGGGACGGCTACAGGCGGTTGATTCACACCTGCTGCATTCACGGTGATCTTTACTATGTCGGAAGCCGTTACACCGGAGTTATCCGTCACGGTCAGCTGGAAAGTATAGGCGCCTTGCACAAGACCGCTGACACCCGTAGATGCCTGAGCGTCGTTAGCAATAGTCGCTGTATTGGGGCCACTGATCTGCGTCCATTTATAGGACACGATAGTACCATTGGTCTCGGAAGCAGTACCGGTCAGCGTCACTGTGCTGGTGGGCAGGGTGATCGTTTGATTCGCTCCTGCATCCACTATCGGTGTACCAACCACTACAGCCGGATTTACCGTGATCTTCACGATATCGGAAGCCGTCACACCCGAATTGTCGGTTACCATTAGCTGGAAGGTATACGCACCCTGCACCAGGCCGCTGACACCTGTCGATGCCTGAGCGTCGGTTGCGATGCTTGCTGTATTGGGGCCGCTCACCTGGGTCCACTTATAGGTTACGATAGTACCGCCTGTTTCCGAAGCAGTACCCGTCAACGTTACAGTGCTGACAGGCAGGGTGATCGTCTGATTCGCTCCTGCATCGACAACAGGTGCACCCGGCGTGACCACGGCTGGATTTACCGTCACAGTCATTACATCCGTAGCCGTAATACCCGAATTGTCTGTTACCGTCAGCTGGAATACATAGTTGCCCGCAACAAGCCCCGTAACCGTGGTAGAGGCCGACGTGGAAGCCGTGATCGTACTCGTATTGGGGCCGTTTATCTGCACCCATTTATAAGATACGATGGTGCCATTGGTTTCGCTGCCGCTGCCTGTCAGGGTCACGCTGCTGGCAGGCAGGGTAATGGTCTGATCGGCGCCGGCATTGGCCGAAGGCGGACCGGGTACAATGGCAGGCTTCACGGTGATAGTCACAACATCCGTAGCCGTCACACCCGAATTATCGGTTACCGTCAGCTGGAATATATAGTTGCCCGCAACAAGCCCCGTAACCGTGGTAGAGGCCGACGTGGAAGCCGTGATCGTACTCGTATTGGCACCGCTGATCTGTGTCCATTTATAGGATACGATGGTGCCGTTGGTTTCGCTGCCGCTGCCTGTCAGGGTTACACTGCTGGTAGGCAGGGTAATGGTCTGGTCGGCGCCGGCATTGGCCGAAGGCGGACCGGGTACGACAGCAGGGTTCACAGTAATGGTCACTGCATCTGTAGCAGTCTTACCCGCACCATCCGTTACGGTCAGCTGGAAGGTATAGGTACCTGCCACCAGGCCACTGACGCCTGTAGATGCGGCATTTGCATTGGCGATGGTAGCTGTATTGGCGCCTGTCAGCTGTACCCATTTATAAGATGCAATAGTGCCGCCGTTCTCCTGGCCGCTGCCGGTGAGCGTCACACTGCTGGTGGGCAGAGTGATCGTCTGATCGGGACCTGCATTCGCTACGGGAACACCCGTGCCTACATTATTGACGACGATAGTGTCATAGGCAGTGATAGTCCCGGTGTTGTTATCCGTCGTTTGAATGGAGAAGATATATGTACCGGTCGCCAGTCCTGTCGCCGTCGTGCTCAGCACATTCGGCGAGGTGATGGTAGCTGTGTTGGGACCGCTCACCTGCGCCCATTGATATTTTACGATCGTATATCCATAATTCGGTTTGCCAGCGGCTTTTAGCACACTCGCCGTAGCAGTGGCAGACAACACTGCGCTGGTAGTGATGACCGTCTGCTTCGCCGGCGTCTTCAGCGTATAAGGCGTAAAGTCATAGGCTGTCGTCATTAGAGGCGTGATGGCTATCGGTGTGCGCATGCTGGGCTTCAGCACATCCAGCGCGTTAGGCCATGTACCCTCCTGGTTGTTGACCGCGCCATCCCCACCTACAAAGCTCTTATTACGGCCCCAGAAATACAGCGAGTCATTTACATCATTAGCATAATTATAGAACACGTATGCATTGCCGGTGAACAAGTGCTTCCACTTCGTACCAGGCAATATCTTGACAGGCGACATGACCATCAGTCCATATTTACCCCAGTTCCATGCATAAGGTGTCGCATACTTCTCGGTGTGATTCACGATCTCTTCGCCATTACCTACTTCTCCATTCGCATTGTCGCCCATCCCATACATATCTCCCTGGGTGTCGATCCAATGGACGGTATTCTGGTTGGCATTGATCTCCCTGATCGGATAGGGCATATTCCATAAAGCCTTGATGGACACCGGCGCTGTAGGCGCCGCGGGTGTCTGGCTGCCCCAATATTTGCTCTCGGGTCCCCAGGCATACGGCCATCCATCCTTGCTGACAGTGATATCATCCGGGACCACTGCGATATAATATCCCATATGGCTGGCGGCGATATCCGAAGCAGGTCTGGGCAGAGGCACTTTTATATAGTTGCTGTCACCCTTATCCCAATAGTACACATCTCCCGTAGTCGATAACGCCAGCAAAGCATTGCCGGTAGAGATCTTGGTGAACTTAACTCCGGCAGGCGTATGCAGCTTCACCGGCCTGGTCATCGTTACGCCTCCATAGAATTTATAATCGTCACCACCCCAATACCAGATGGAGCCATCGTTGCGAATCGATAAATAGGTAAAGTAATATCCGTAAATAGATACGTTGCCATTGAAGGGATTGCCGGCGCTATCCGTATCCCAGCGGGTAGCCGTATTCTTGCCCTTATCCTGGAGCCAGATGTATCCCTGGTCGTCGAGAAGGGTGATGACATTAAAGCCTGCCGACATATCCACCGCCTTGCGGCCGTTAATAAGGAACGGCATGAACTCCACATGACCTGTGGTCGTATTATAGACAAAGCTCCGGCCCACGCCATCTGAATACAGATAGGCGGCCTTATACTCTGTACAGGCAACTTTCGTCACCACTGCTGCTCCGGACGTCGGAGGCGGAGTAGTCGTCGCTGCATTTACGGTGATCTGTACAGTGCTGGTAGCGGTGGAACCATCGCTGGCCGTCACTTTCAGCTGGAAAGTATAGGAGCCTGCCGCAAGACCGGTGACGGTCGTAGAGGCAGCCCCGGCAGAGGTAATGGTAGATGTATTGGGCCCCGCAGTCTGCGACCAGAGATAGCTGGAGATCGTAGTGCTGCCCGCCGGAGTAGCTGTGCCGGTAAGGGTCAGCGTAGCAGGCAGGGTGATGGTCTGATTCGTACCTGCACTGACAGTGGGAGGCGTGGTGGTCGGTGTGGCTGCATTCACGGTGATCTGTACAGTGCTGGTAGCATATGAACCATCGCTGGCCGTCACTTTCAACTGGAAAGTATAGGAGCCTGCCGCAAGACCGGTGACGGTCGTGGAAGCAGCTCCGGTAGAAGTAATGGTAGATGTATTGGGCCCCGCAGTCTGCGACCAGAGATAGCTGGAGATCGTTGTACTACCCGCCGGAGTAGCTGTGCCGGTAAGGGTCAGCGTAGCAGGCAGGGTAATAGTCTGATTCGAACCGGCGCTGACAGTGGGAGGCGTCGTAGCCGGAGGGGGCGTCGTCGTCGTAGTCGTCGTCTTCCTCATCGTCCACATCTGGGTCCAGGAATTCATCGTCTTGCTCCAGACCCGCGCTGTCTCGGGGAAAGGAGGGTTCCATACATTGGCGCTATGCGTGCCACCGATGACAACGCTATCGAAATACCTTCCGGGCCGGCAATACTTCTTCATCTCCGCCTGGTAGGCAAAGAAGCCGATGGAATTATACCCGGGGTCCTGGTCACCAATGGTATAGAGGCACCCAAGCCCTCGCCGGGCAATCGAGTCCAGGTTCGGTCCCAATATAGGCAGATTATTATCATATCCTCCATTGGCCATCGGCATAATGCCCGTGATCCTTTTCCCTAATATTGTATCACCTATATTCTGTCCCATAACCACACTCCAGGTGCCACGACCGCCGGAAGAAAGACCACCCACCCATACGCAGGAAGTATCCACGCGATAGGCTGTAAACAAGGCGGGAATGGTATACTGTAATTGAGGATAGGAATAAGATCCGCCGCAAAGCGCACAATGCGGAGAAACCACAATATATTTAATGGTGTCGAGCGTGACGGGGTCGATCCCATAAGGCTTTAACCCATTCTTGATCAGATAGGGAAGAGAAGTATTAGTTACTTCTGTAATGTCTGTTTTGGTCCCCTCGCCTGCCCCATGCAGAAATACGAATAGGGGATACCGTTTATTGGCATTTTGTGGAAGGAAATAATCGTCGGGATAATAGATGAGGGCCTGACCCATCGCAAAGCCGGGAGGAGCCACGGCTATCGGAATAACAGTCTGATTTCCAATTACTGCGCCCAACGGCTGCGTCTGGGCTTCGAGTTTACCGGTCAACCCCACCGAAAAACACAAATAGGAGATTAGTAAGCGTAAGCGTAAACGTTTAGCTCTCATAGTCTATTGGTTTTAGCATTCAAAACTCGCCAGTAATCCATTTCACCTCAGAGTAACCAATACGCACGGATCGCCCGTTTAAGCTTATACAATACATTACTATGTCTGTATTGCTTCGTAGGGTACCAGGGTACGGATGTCGGCTTTTAATAATCTAACGCGATAAAGTGAAAAAACTGTGCCAAAGACAGGCCTTTGTAAATTTTCTAAGGGGAAAACTGTAGAATTTACGAATTATGCCTTTTTGAGGCATTTTTCGAAACCCTTAGTGAGTAGTTCCCGAATCGGGTTTCGTATTTTTTCGATTGGGAGAAGAGCATGCAATATACATTCACGTTGTGAAATAAGAAACAAATAATTACCTTTAACGCCTGATCAACTCAAAACTGACCCTTCATACGTCCTATTCTTTCCACCGTCCTTGAAAATCTCCAGTATTTAGATCCATCTCCTCGAAATCCCCTTGAATTTCGAAACTTTCGCTATTATCTATTAATTATTGAAAAAGATGAAAAAAATCTACCCGCTTCTTGTGCTGTCTTGCCTTATGCAAACGGTATTCGGTCAGGCTCCCGGCGGAGTCAGTACTAATTTGCAGTTGTGGCTTCAGTCCACTGTAGGCACCAACACCACTACACCTGGCGCAACTGTGACATCCTGGAACTATGCAAACAACGGCAGCAATAGTTTTACGGCCACCGCCAGTACAGGACCGACCTACAACACCAATCTCATCAACTTTCAACCGGCGATCATCTTCCTGAGCAATGGGACCACAGGCAACATAATGGACGGCCCCACAGGCGCATCCGCCCCCATCACAGCGGGAGACGACGATTATTGCATGTTCGCCGTATGGCGCTCCAACTCCGTAGGTCTTTTCCAGCGCGTCTGGCTGCAGGCCGGCTCGAGTGGTAGTGCCGACGGGTTTTCGCTCTGCACCTGGAACGACACCCGCATGGGCAATGAGACCGAGATCAGCCCCTACACTGTATCGCTGACCAACTACTTCTCCCCCGGCGTATGGAATATCACACAGCTGAATCTGCTTAATCAACCGCTGAACGACCAGGAGGTCGTCACGGACAGCAACTACAGCACCAGTCCTACTGTATCCACCACCGACTTCTTTAATACCGATGGTGCGGGTGTCAGAAACCTGGGCAACACGCTGAATGAATTAGGGTCTAAAGGCTCCACCGGCCCACAATCCCTCAACGGGGACATCGCAGAGGTCATCGTATTCGACAGACCCATCAACCTGGGCGGAGAACGCGAAAAGATATTCTCCTACCTGTCGCTCAAATACGGCATCCCGCTCAACGCCAACCTGGTATCCTCCGCAGGGGCCACCGTGTGGGACGCTACAGCCAATACAGGCTTTAACAATGCTGTCTTCGGCATTGCCCAGGACGACGGCTCCGGCTTACTGGTCAATAAGTCTAACAGCACCGTCACCGGCAGCGGCGACGGTACAGGACAAAGCGGCAAAGGAAATATCATTCTCTCAAACCCTTCAGCACTGACGAATCAGGGCTTCCTGCTCCTCGGTAATGACAATGGAGGCTTTACACAGGTGAGCTCGGTCAAACCAGGCGCCCAGCAGTTCTCTCAGCGATGGAAAGTACAGCAATCCGGTTCGGTAGGCACGGTAGATATGGACTTCGACCTCACTGGGATCACTTCTACAGGCACCATCGGCGTCCCGCAAAACTTTGCGCTGGAGATCGACCAGGACGGCAACGGCAATTTCAACGACGGCACCCAGTCATACGTCGTCGCCTCCGGCTTTACAGGAAATGTCGCTCACTTCACCGGCGTCACGCTGAGCAATGGGAATGTCCTGACAGTCCTCTCTTCAGCCAGCAACCTCCCCGTAACCTGGGGGAATATCACCCTCGGTCTGACAGGCAGCGGCGATATCGCCATCAACTGGCAGGTGTTCAACAACCAGGATGGAAAGACCTACGAGATAGAACATTCCCTGGATGGAGTAAATTTCTCGAAGACAGGTGAGGTGGCAAACGATCCGAAAGTAAAGTCCTACAGCTACCTCTACACTTCTCCCGCAGCCGGCACCCACTACTTCCGTATTCGCGAAACCGACTTCGACGGACAGTTCATCTACAGCAAGATCGTCAGCCTTGAAACCAAGGTCGGACCGCTCTCCTTCCGTGTGCTGAACTCCCTGGCAATAGATAATTTCAGCCAGCTGGAGGTTACCACGCCACAGGCAGTAGACGTACACATCGAGCTCTTGTCCACAGGAGGTTCGAGGATCTCTACCCTGGAACAAACCGTATACACAGGTACTACGAAGATCACTATTCCTATGAACCAGCTCGCCTCCGGCAATTATCTGCTGAAAATACAGGCCGGCTCCATCACACGTACAGAAAAAGTTATAAAGCCATAATTCAAAAGAAAGTGTCCCTACCGGGGCACTTTCTTTATCTCCTCCACCAACCTTTTCATATACTCATCCCAACTGAACGGCATCACCGCCTCATGCGCTTTCAAACACATGAATGTATACACCGGATCGTTGAACATCCGTAACAAAGCATCCTTCAACGGCTCAACAGCATTGCTCTCGCAATAATATCCGAACGCTATTTCATTTCCAAAGGTCCGGGTAAACTCCGGGTAAGGAGAAGTAATGACGGGATTATAAAAATACATAGCCTCTATCGTCGATGAAAATGCACCCCACTTTTCCGTCGTATTCACCACTACTTTCGCTCCCTGCATCAAGGAATAATATAACTCGCGTTGCTCATCATGGCTCTTGTCGAGATAGCCGTAACAGTACACCCCGTCGGGAACGGATTCCAGGTGCTGTGCTTCCATACCGATAATATTGCAGCGCAGATCCGGAATATGCTTTTTCAACAGCACAAACGCCCGGACCAGGCAATTGGCCCCTCCGACATATTTTCTGTTGCCTATAAAAAGGATATCCTTCGACGCCTGCTTTAGGGCGATGACCTCGGACGCAGTAACTTTTAGCCGGCTGTTGACCACATTCCCGAGATACATGATCCGGTCATTCTTATAATACGAGCGCATATGGTCGGTGACCACGGGGAACAAAGAGATCACCAGGTCCGCCGCTTCGATAAGCTTATCCTGGCGCCGTAAAGTGTATTGCTCGATAAACAGGGGCTTCCTGTTCAGAAAATACTTAAAATAATACTCAATGGTCCAGTCACAGAATAATACTACAGGCACATCCACACCCTTTACACTATGGCTGAATGAAAGGAAAATAAAAGCGTCCGATCCGGAGTATTTCCGTACGGCCTTTCGTATCCGCCAGCCTACCTCCCATTGATTGAGAGAAGTGTGGATGTAGGTAAGAAAATATCCCTTTTTTAGCTTGTTCAATACCCTCCATACCGTATGGTCATACAAACGTTCGATCCACCCGACCGGATTGATATCCACCCGGTGAACCTTGATCCCCATGGACAGTAAGGTTTCGGTAAAAAAATACGGCACGTTCGACCAGGTGCTCAGCTGCCCGGAATCACCATGTGAAAATACCGTCACTTCCCTGATCTCTCTCATGATTATAGGTGTTGCTTCCTGAGTATAAATATCTTTCCTGCCTGTGCGCTCAGGAGCCTGCGATAAGGATACTCCCTTTCCACCGCATAGCCGTCCACAGGGCCAAAGCTGATGAGATATTCATCATCCTTTACCCACCACCAGCTCTTTTTTGTCTTATCGTTCTCCAGGTGCATCATCGTATCGTCGTAAAGATAATACCCATTGAACTCAAATCCACCATCGATGTGCTCAGGCCCAATTTGCTTTTCCGTCATCAGGTAGCTCAATGCACCCCAACGGGCCCTGTTCCAGGACATATAATCACTGGTCATGGTCACAGAGAACACCCCATACAAAATGACCGAAGCTAACGCTAATCCATAACTGAACCTGGGCAGCGAAAAAGAAACTGCCTTACCTTCATTCAATGCATAAGCCGTCAGGGCACAGATGACGGGCAACAAGGGAATAAAATAGCGGTCAAAAGAAGCCCCCACCTCCATCACGAACATATAAGCCACTATAAAGTAATAGAGAAAGGCCGCTTCCGGGGCTGCGGGGGATTGCAGAAAGTTCGCCCGTTTCAGGGAAGGGAAATACCGTACCAGCAAAAAAAGGATCCATCCGCCCCCTATACAGCCCGCCAGGGTGATCACCAGCCAGAAAGCCGCCGGCAGATCCGCCAGATGGTCTGTCTTCAGGATCATGATATCGCGCAGGCTGGCAATGCCGAGTCCATACGAGTTCAGGATATTGCCCGTAAAAGGCATCATCCGTCTGAAGGCCAGAAAATAACCAATACCGAACAACAGGAACATTCCATAATACCAGGGCAGCAGCCGGGCAGCCTTTCCCAACAGCCGCGGGACACACAGAAACACCAGCGGGAAAATAAAAAGGCCGCTGTAGATAAAGATATTCAGGAATTGTTTGCCTAAAAAAACAGGCTTGGAATAATCCGAGTACAGTAAATTGAACAATATCTGCCGGGTGCCTTCATGATACATAACGGGAATGCCGGCATGCACCTTTAGCCAGGCATTATACAAAAGATAGGCGCCCAGCGGAACAATGCATGCAACGGCTGCCGTCACTATCCGCAGCATTGTAAGCCTTTTCCAGGCCAACAGGATGCAACAGGCAAAGCTAAAAGCCGCCAGCAATCCCAGTTGCCGGATGAGAGTGGCGACAGTCACAAAACATATGCCCGCTATCAGCCAACGCAGCCCACCTTGCCGCAACATCCTGACAAAACAATACATGGATAGTACCAGCATGGAAAAGAAAGGCACATCCGTCATAAACGTATTGGACAGGTTCATATATACGGGATTGAAAAGGACGGTCAGCGCCCCTATCAATGCCAGTTTCCTGCGATCTGACAGCTCTCTTATCAGGAAATAGGTGGCGAGCACGCCCGTCAACGCCAGGATAAGGGTCGACAACCGCAGGATCGTAAAGGAAAACCCAAAGATCTTACAGAAGAGCAGGGCCCACACCAGCTGCCCGATGAGAGGCATGGAAGTGAATCCGGTCAGATGCAGATGATGGGAGGTATAGAGAAGCTTGAGTGTACGGGTATATGACCAGTCATCGTTCAGGGGGAATTCTCCGATGGGATCGATGATGATCTCGGACACGAAGAACAGGAGGATAAGCAGCATCACCGCCATTCCATCCCTGCTGCGTATCTTTCCGATCACCCGTGAAATGAATACGCTCATTGGCCGGAAATTTTGGAAAGGCGGCTTTTTACACGTGAAGGCAAGTCGTAATCATTCCAGGTCTGCCGGCTCTTGTTCAGAAATTCTTTACCCCGGTACCACCATCTGTAAAGACGGTTGTTATGTTTATTCACTGGCAGCAGCCGGCCGTATTCGGTGTAGTTCTGCCGTTTGGCGCCATAGCGTGCTACGATATCCGCCCATTCGTCATATGGGTCTACTCCTAATTTCTGGTAAAGCTCTCCTTTGCCCACAGGCTGCGTATGCCGCATGGTCACTGCATCGAAAACCACGAGCTTGTCTTCGGGATAACCCAGGATCTTCGGCCACACAGAATCCATGCCCCAGCTGCTGCGATTAGCGACAAAGGTCTCCAGGCACAGCTGCAAAGCCTCGCGGCTGAACATGGGTGCCATCACCTCTATCTGCCCGACAAAACGGCACCAGCTGTTTGTCTCCTGCCTGAAGATGGGCCAGCTGCAAAAGCTGTCCCTTGTAAGAGCTGCACAGGTGATGTGGGCGCCAAACCCTTTGCTGAGGGCAAAGAGCTGGTTGATCTGACGGGTATCGATCTCGATATCGTCGTCCAAAAAATAAAAATGATCGTACTGCTGCAGCCACTCGGGGTGTATCTCGGTCAGCAGGCGATGGATCATGTGATACTTGAACCCCTTCAGATGAAAGAAGTGGTCCGCATCTGCATACAACGCAGGGTTGTTCACCTGCTCATGATAGAACAAAAGGCAGAGCTCGAACTCTCTTTCCTCCTTGTATCTCAACCACCATTCTTTAAAGATGGAAGCCTTGTTGCCACAGGGCGCTATAATGATATTACGTGATGCCATTCCGGGGCCAAAGTAGAGAAAAGTGTGGGATTTTTTGAGTAAGTTTGGACAATATTTTTTTATTAACCCCCGCAGCTTGAAAAAATACTTTTCTTCATACTGGATCCGTTCCGCCTTTTACACCTTTTTACAAAGATTTTCCCTGACCATTTTTGGTTTTATCAACCTGGTCATCCTGCTGCGCTGGCTATCCAAAGACCAGATGGGCGTCTGGGCCACCTTCCTGATCATCACCACCATTTTTGAACAGACAAAAAGCAACCTGCTGAAGAATGCACATATCAAGTTTGTCAGCGGACATGAAGACAACAAGGAAAAAGTGACCATTGCCTCTTCCTCCTTCCTGATCAATCTTTCCATCACCGCAGTCTTTATCCTGTTCATCTTCTTTTTTTCCAACTGGCTGAGCCGCTGGCTCAATATGGGCGCCGAGCTGGGCGTCATGCTGAAGTGGTTCATTCCCGGTCTGATCTTCATGGTCTTCTTTTCGCACCTGGAGGCCGTACAACAGTCCTTTCTCGATTTCAAGGGGGGATTTGCGGGCAATTTTGTTCGCCAGGCATTTTTCTTTGGAGTGGTCTTTACATGCTATATCCTGAAAATACCCATTTCCCTCAGCACGTTGGCCTTTTATCAATCTATCAGCATCGGGTTGGGCGTGCTCGCCATTTACTGGCTCTCCCGTCCTTACTTACATTTTCAATTCAAGGCTTCCAGGGAATGGATCAAAAGGATCCTTGGCTATGGCGGCTATATTTTCGGGTCGGGTCTGCTGGCGAATATCTGCGCCAATATCGACCAGCTCATGACGGCAAAGCTGATCAATCCTGCCTGGATGGCCAATTACAATGTGGCCTCCCGTATCAATGGCCTGGTGGATATCCCGTCCTACGCAGCCTCGGAGATTATCTTCCCCCAGGCATCCCGCGCCAGCGCACAGGAAGGTAAAGGAAAGGTAAAATACCTCTTCGAAAGGATGGTAGCCATCCTCATCGCCTTTAATTTCCCCACAGCGATCTTTATCATCCTATTCCCCCGGCTGGTGACCTATATCGTCGCAGGCAACCAATACCTGGACTCCGTGCTGATACTGCAGCTGTACATGGTTACAGGTATCTTCCGTCCTTTTCAGAACCAGGCAGCCAACCTGCTGAACTCCATCGGCAAACCCCGGCTGGGCTTTATCATCAATTCCTGCTCCCTGGTGCTTTTTTTGGGTGTCAACTATATTTGCCTGCTGAAAATTGGTTTTTACGGCGCAGCAGTCGGTACATTGATCATGAATATTTTGGGAGTCATCACCTGGTACTTTATCATGCGCAGGGAAGTTGACCTGTCGCTGGCCAATGTCTGCAATTATGCCATCGATACCTATCGGACGGCCTTCCGGCTGGCCGGCAAAATAATCACGCGTGCATGAAGATCGCCCATCTCATATTGGCCCATAAGAACCCCGCGCAATTGCAAAGGCTGCTGAACAACCTGCAGCACCCGGATGCCGCCTTTTTTATTCACCTGGACAAAAAGATCGATGCCGCACCTTTTGCCCATCTGTTCCAACGGCCCGACACCTTTCCCGTACATAAACGCACCAAAATATACTGGGCCGGGTTCGGCACCATTCAAGGCATTCTCAACGGCTTCGCAGAGATACCCGCGGATTACGACTATATCAATGTCATCTCGGGCCAGGACTTTCCCCTGAAGCCGGCTGAGTATATCCATCAATACATCGCAGAAAGAAAGGGAAAGGAGTTTATCACCTGTCAGACCATCGATGGCGCCAGCGAGTGGGGGGATGTCTCACCGCGGGTAAGAAGATACCATCTCATCAACTGGCGTATTCCGGGCAAACACAGGCTGGAAAACATACTAAATAAGATCCTGCCGCCCCGGAAATTCCCCATGGACCATGAACTGGTAGGCAGGGCGAATTGGTTTACGCTCTCCTACCCTGCCGTCCGGTACCTGCTGACCTTCCTGGATCAGCATCCGGAGCTGATCAGGTATTACAAATACTGCTGGGGCGCGGATGAGTTCATCTTCTCCACGATCCTCTATAACTCCCATTTTAAACAACACATTGAGGAAAACCTCCTATACTGCTACTGGGAACCCGGCCACGGTCATGCAAAAACGCTGACAGCGGAAGATTTCGGCACATTAAAAAACAGTGACAAGCTGCTGGCCCGGAAGTTCGACATGGACAAAGACCCGAAGATCTTCGATCTGTTGGAGCAGTGGATCAGAGATTTCCCTTCTTCAGCTCGCTGACGGCATAGTCGCAGGCCCTGGCCGTCAAAGCCATATAAGTGAGGGAAGGATTTGCCGTTCCGGAGGAGGTCATACAGCTGCCATCGGTGACGAACACATTCTTTACATCATGCATCTGGTTAAAACTGTTGAGGACGGAGGTCTTTGCATCACGTCCCATCCGCACAGTACCCATTTCATGGACAGCTGACCCTCCCGGATGCAGATGGCTGTAGGTATTGATATTCTTAAAGCCTGTGACGGACAACATTTCCTGTATCGTCGCCTGGACATCCTTACGCATGGTCTGCTCGTTCTCGTGGTATTGATAGTAGATCTTCACCAGCGGAAGGCCCCATTGGTCCTTCTGATCTTTTTCCAGGGTTACCTTATTATCGAAATAAGGCAGGGTCTCTCCCCACCCTCCCAGCCACATGCCCCAGGGACCCGGCTGCACAAACTTGTTCTTAAAATCCTTGCCGAAGCCGCTGATCCTTGCCGCCTGTCCCTTCCAGGTCTCGCGTCCACCCTGCCCCTGCAGACCAAAACCCCTCGTATAATCCTTCTTCGTGCCTTCCTTCAAAATATTCCGGAACCGGGGGATATAGATCCCAACGGGCCTCCTGCCATAGTAATACTGGTCTGTAAAACCTTCGTATTCGCCGGTGCCGCCGGTACCTGTAAAATGGTCCATCAGGTTATGCCCCACCTGCCCGCTGGAATTACCCAGCCCCTGAGGGAAATGCGGGGAGACGGAATTCAGCAGGAGGGCCGCCGTGGCGATGGTGGACGCATTCAAAAAGATGATACGGGCAAAATATTCGGTGGATTGCCTCGTATGCGCATCGATGACCCGTACGCCTGTAGCCCTGCCCTTCCCCTCATCATAGATCACTTCAGCCGCCACAGAGTCCGGCAGTACGGTGAGATTACCCGTTGCCGCCGCGGTAGGCAGAGTGGCTGCATTGCTGCTGAAATAGCCGCCGAAAGGGCATCCACGGCTGCAGAGATTGCGGTATTGACAAGGTCCCCTTCCATTCCAGCCGCGACTTAGGTTCGCCACCCGGCCGATGGTGACGGTCCTGTCCTGGTAATGCTTACGTACTTCACCTGAAAAATAATCCTCTATGCAATTCATCTCCATGGGAGGAAGAAAGTTGCCATCAGGTAGTTGAGGGAGCCCTTCCTTTTGTCCGCTGACGCCTATATAAGATTCAACATAGTCGTACCAGGGCGCCAGGTCTGCATATCTGATAGGCCAGTCCACGCCGATACCATCCTTCAGGTTGGCCTCGAAATCCAGGTCGCTGTACCTGTAGCATTGTCTGCCCCAGGTAAGGCTCCTGCCGCCTACCTGGTAACCACGCACCCAGTTGAAAGGATCTGCCTGTATATAGGGATGTTCCCGGTCGCTGGCAAAGAAGAGTGCGCTGGCTTCATCGGCCGATCCGGCTTTGATAGGGTTCTCGGCCATCTGGCGCTGGGTGATATTCCCCCGGTGAGGGAGTTCCCAGGGCTGCATGTTGGCGGTAGGATAGTCCTTTATATGCACCACCTGCCGCCCTCTTTCCAGCACAAGGGTCTTCAATCCCTTTTCGCAAAGCTCTTTGGCGGCCCATCCGCCGCTGATGCCGCTGCCGATCACGATGGCGTCGTAAGTATTTTGTCTGGGGTCTCCCATAATAGGTCTAGTTAGTGGCCCAGGCCTTCTGGCCGGGGGTCATCGGCATGCATCCTTTAAAGCTGCCCGGAACGTTGACATAAGCCAGCCCCTTGGTCGCACCTGCTTCAGAAGTGCAATATCCCTCTACCGTGTATTCTTTCAAAATAGTAAAGAAAGATTTTCCAAGATACCTGTTCTGCACCTTTCCCATGATACCGCTGTAAGGTTTATCCCGCTGCTCGAAATGGGTCAGCACGGTTTCCTGTTCCGCGGCTGAGCAATGCTGATAGTCTTTGCCGTATTTGCTTCTGCTGTATGTCTGAAGGTCTTTCAGACCGTCGATGAATTTATTCTGGTTCTTGCGGTCAGTACATTCCCGGATCATCATGATGATGAAGTCGGCCACTCCTGCTTCCCTGGCTCCCGGAGTATCCGTGGCCGGTATAATAGTCTCGGCCAGGGCGGCCAGCAACTCCCGGTTATTCGTCACATAGGCAACATCGGGAGACTTGGCGATCTCATACCAGTTGTAACCGCCAAAAGCCACCGCCAGCCCGGCGCCGCCAAGCATAATACGGGTGATCGCCTCGCGTCTGTTCATTATCGTCTGTTTTTTTCCCACACGGAAAAAAAGCCACCGGTAAACCGGGTGGGCAGGACGTCGGCTATTTTGCAGTCCATTCTCTGCAAAAAAGGCATTCTTTTAGCAAAAAAAGAAAAGGGGAAAACATCTTCCAGAAAATTGGCCTTGCCAAACTTGGTTATTTTGAACTGATGCTCCCTGGACAATTTTTCCAGGTCACTCTTGGAAAAGAATTGGATATGATCGAGGTTGTCGGCAGCAGATTGTACAGTGGTACCGTTATAACCCAGGGCATTCTTCAGCTTGTTGACAGTACGCCACAGCCAGCCATTCCGGGTCCGCATACGCAGGAACGGCTTGGTGACAAAACTTTCGCGGGGCCCTTTGCCATTGGGAACAGTGACGATCAGCTTGCCATCTTCCTTTAACGTAGCATACAGCACTTTCAGGAGGGCGCCGGGGTCTGTCAGATGCTCCAGCACTTCACTGCAAATGACGGCGTCATAACGTTCACCGGAAGCCACCAGCTCCTCGGCACTCTTTTGCTGAAAAACGACATTGGGCAAAGAGGTGACGGACCTTGCTTTTTCAATGGTCTTATCGCTCACGTCGATGCCCAGCACCTGAAAACCCAGTCTTCCCAGGTGACGGCTGATGACACCATTGCCACAGCCTACGTCCAGGATACGGGCGCTTGCAGGCAGGGAAGCCTGGAGGACGTCCGCAATAAAGTTCACCCGTTTCCGGTCGGCAATCCGGTCATACTCATATTGAATCTGTTCCTGCCGCGTATTGAAATTGCCGGCTTTGATCGCACTATCCATTTTTGTGCTTGTTTTCTGTAAACAAATAATTGGTGACTTCAGTCTTCGTATGAACGGTATGAATAAAGGTTTTATTGGATTTTTTTACCTGGAAAAGGGTCCCGAGCATCAGGCCGATGGCCTTGGGCAGCCGGAGCACGGCACGCCAGAAATCCCCGTTGATCAGGCCTGCCGGCAGCGCCAGTGTCAATGCCAGCATGTAGAGGACCCATAGACCGGTGGCTGCCAGCCCCCAGTTAGTACCCATAAAAAAGGAACTCATTGCAAATAAAGGCAGCACCAGCAAAAGAAATGCCCTGGGCAACACCACATTACAGAGGACAGCCAGGTTGAAATAGCTTACATTACCCTTCAGCAGCTGTCCGCAGGCAGGCAGAAAAAACCGTTTGAAATAAACGTACTGGCTGGATACCCATCTTTTCCGCTGCTGCTGAAAAGCCTGTGAAGTGGACACTTTCTCATCGAATACCAGCGCATCTTCCAGGTACCGTATGCTGATGCCCCGGCGCACGATCTCCAGCTGCAATATCTTGTCAAAGCCTCCCACCGCGTCGATACGGCTCAATATCTCCCGCACCATGTCATATTCAAAGGCCATCCCCGAACCGATAACGGCCGAAGAAAGCCCGATGGCATTGCTGCCCTTTCTAAAAATATGGTTGTTGATCGCTTCGCTGCATGCATCCAGGATGGCAAACGGCGTATCCAGGTTCTTTGCCACACGCCGTCCCTGGACAGCCCGGGCGCCGGCATTGAAAGCCTGGTCGATCCTGAAAAGGAAATCCTTTGCCAGCAGGTTGTCCGCGTCGCAAATGAGGGCAACATCATAACCGCCTCCCATCTCCCCGATGCGACGGAACGCCTCGTTCAACGACTTTGTCTTGGTGCTCTTCTCGAAAGACACTTCCAGCACATGCACCTGCAAACCCCGGAGCGTATCCAACGTCTCAGGCTTAAAACCATCCGCAATAATGAAAATATCAAACCGTTCACGCGGGTAATCCAGGGATAAAAGATTCTTTACCGTGGAAAGGATGATCCCGTCCTCCTTATAGGCAGGAACCAGCAGCGCTATCCGCCTGCTTGCGGGACTGGGGGTATTGCCGGCAGCACTCCCCGCTGCGGGCCTGCGACTGCGATAAAACAAGCGCCCCCAGACGGAAAGAACCAACAAATAAGCCACGGAAAATGCACAGTACAGGAAAACGATCCTATACAATATTTTTATAATAAAATAACCCATAGCATGGGCCCAAACTTACTCTTTTTTATTCAGATCAGAAAGCTCCGGAACCCTTATTTCATCTATTTTACAGCAAGGTTTCCAGGTTCGAAAATGATTGACTAATTTAGCTTATCCAATCATACTAAACCCGGCCTTTTGGAGTTATTATGGGGTGGTGTCCGACTCTAATTTTTTATGATAAACCACTGAATAACAAGAGGCTACATAAAGGACTCTTCATCATTCAGGTTTTTCCTTGCACAAGCGTCATTGTATTTTTTAAGACTAAATCCGAGAAAAAGTAATTTACATGGACCTTTTGTATCTCTTCCGTGTTCTGCTGAAAAGAAAATGGATCATTATAGGGTCCGCTATTCTGGCGGCCGTAATCGCCTGGTACTTCACCCGTAACGAGCCGAAGATCTATCGCTCATCTACCCGTATATCCACAGGCTTTGCAATGGCCGACGAAATAAAGATCAATGACAATTTCAATATTTTCGATGCGGATGTAAAATTCAACAACGCGATCAATACCCTGAACTCCCCTTCGGTGGTCAGTCTTCTTTCCTATAAGCTCATCCTGCACGATCTCAGCAGCCCTACCCCCTTCCGTACTTTAAACCAGCAGGCGCGCCAGTCAGAGGTGTTCAGACAGGTCAACACCGATCAGGCGAAAAAGGTGTACGCAGAGAAGCTGGAGACCATGAGCGTACTGACCTCCTATAAGCCTGAAGAGAAGGAACTGCTGGAATTCCTGAACCTCTACGGCTACAGCTACAAGGCCTTGAACGCGGGCTTCAATATCTACCAGGTGCCCCGTACAGACTACCTGCAAATAGACTATCAATCGGAGAACCCGGAGCTGGCGGCCTTTGCCGTCAATAACCTCTACCAGGAGTTCCTCCGTTATTACCGCAACATCCGGAGCGCGAAGTCACAGGAATCCATCGATACGCTGGAAAGCATCATGGAAAAGAAAAAACAGGATTGGGATGAGAAAAATAAAGTACTTAAAGGAGAAGGCGGCCTCACCTCGACTTCGGAGACCACGGAAAAATACAGCCTGATCTCGGATCTGGAAAAAACGCTTACCGTCGAAAAGAACAAGCAGACGGAAACCTATTATGAGCTGCGGAAGGTCAACCAGCAGCTGAACGTCCTGGGCGCCGGCAGCACGTCGACTACTACCAACAGTACACCCGTGAACAGTAGCCGCAGCAATGAAGAACTGGTCATGGCCCGTAAAGCGCTGAATGAAGCATACCAGGAATTCCTTCGTACGGGAGATAAGAATCAGCTGGCGAAATACAACCAGTTGCAAGAGGAATACAATAAGAAATATGCTGGTTCGGCTTCCACGGATGGAGGAACCACCGGCGGCGGTACACCCGAAAATAAGAAGAACACTCTTTTAGAGAAAAAGAGTGACCTGGAATACGACATCGAGGCCAGCAATGCGAAGATCGAAGGGCTCTCCAGCCGGCTGAACTCTCTCAGGGCCAGCGCCTCCTCCGTCAACTCGAAAGGAGCCAGCCTGGAAACGCTCATGGATGAAGTAAAGCTGGCGGAAAGAGATTACCTGGATGCCAAGCAGAAGTATACCAATGCCCTCGATCAGAACTCTTCTTCCATCAATAACTTCCGGCAGTTGCAGATCGCACAGCCGGCCATCGAGCCTGAGCCTTCCAAGAGAAAAGCCATTGTGGGCATGGCAGGGGCCGTTGCCTTTGTCAGCGTCACGCTGATCATCATCCTGCTGACCTACCTGGACTCTTCCATAAAGACCCCGATCATATTCTCCCGCAAAGTGAACCTGAAACTCATCAGCATGGTGAATTTTATGAACATGAAGACGGGCAGCCTGAAGGACATGGTGGCAGGGGCCATCAATGAAGGAGACCATCTCGAAAAGCACCGGAACAACATATTCCGGGAATCTATCCGCAAGCTGCGCTATGAAATAGAGACCAGTGGCAAAAAAATATTCCTGTTTACCAGCACCAAAAAAGGGCAAGGCAAGACTACCCTCATTCAAGCTCTGTCCTATAGCCTTAGCCTCAGCAAGAAAAAGATACTTATCATCGACACCAATTTCAGTAACAACGACCTTACCATACAGCTGAATGCAGACCCGGTGCTGGAAAAAATATCCACGGAAAAGAATAACCGGTCATTGGTGGATCAGATCAAATTCCTCTCCAAGGACATCGGCGTAGGCTCGGTCTTCGCCATCGGTTCAGAGGGGGGCGACTATACGCCTTCGGAAGTCCTGCCCCGGGAGAACCTGCTGAACCATCTCCATACCCTTACACAGGAATTCGATTACATTTTCCTGGAAGGCCCGCCGCTGAACGATTTTTCAGACAGTAAAGAACTGATACAATATGTCGACAGTGTGGTTGCGATATTTTCGGCTACACATGTCATCAAGCAAATCGACAAGGAGTCTATCAAATTTCTCAAGGAGCTCAATGGAAAGTTCTGTGGCTCTGTACTGAATATGATCGACCTGGAAAATGTAAACGTAATATAAAACATGAAGTTTCCTCTGCTCCTACACCTCGCCGGACTGATCTTATTGTACTCATCCCATGCCCAGGCCCAGGCTACAGGCAATCCACCCAAAACGAATCCGGCGCCCGTCTACCGGTCCGCCTCTTCGGAAATCGCCGACTCCACCGTTGAAAGACGGCTGGTAGAGCTGGTATTGGGAGGCCCTACTTACGATGCAACCTCTCATACGAACAGGATCAACGAGCTTGCGCTGAGGAGCGCCAAGAATTCCTGGCTCAACCTGCTCACGATCTCCACCAGCTACTACGACCAGTCCGGTAATAAACAAGCCGGTCAGTCCTACGTGCTGCCAAAATATTTTTTCAGCCTCAGCATCCCCCTGGGTATTATATTCTCTCAGGGCACACAGGTAAAAACGGCCCGGGAATCCATTGCCCTCAGCAAGGACAGACAGGTGGAACTAGGCAGGAACCTCAAGGCGGAGGTCCTGGGTAAATACAAACAGTATAAGGTAAACAATACCCTCATCCAGATGCAGAATGAAATGATGAACGACGTGATGGTGAACGCTGCACAAGTAGAGGACAACTTCAAAAAAGGTGGTGCCACGGTAGATGCCTATATCGCCTCTCAAAAAGCAAAGAACGACGAGATCATAAAATCCCTGAACCTTAAATTACAACAGGACCTGCTTATCCTGGACATCGAAAAGATGATCGGAGTGCCGCTGGCTGACGTGCTGAGACCCGGTTATGGCAAATAATGGATATATACGAAGCCTCGATGGCTTGCGGGCTATTGCCATCCTGCTTGTAATGAGCTATCATGGCGAGCTCGACCGCTTTGGATGGACGGGCGTCCAGCTCTTCTTTGTCCTCTCGGGATTCCTTATCACGGGCATCCTGTGGAATGAAAAATCCCGTCCCGGCTCCAACGGCTTCAAGTTCAAAAAATTCTGGGTACGGCGCTCACTCCGTATATTTCCGCTGTATTTTGGCTATGTGGGCATCATCGGGCTCAGCTATCTGTTCTTCCATTTTCCCGTTTATTATCCGTCCTATTTCCCTTACCTGGTCACTTATACGGCAAATTACATCCCTCTGTTCCCGGGATGGTACGGTAACCCGCTCTTTACCCATCTCTGGTCCCTGTCTATAGAAGAGCAGTTCTACCTGATATTCCCCTTTATCATTCTTTTAGGCAGAAAGGGCTTTATCCGGACACTGCTTCTTTCCATTATCGTGCTGGCGCCCCTCGCACGCTTTCTGTTAGGGGAATATTTTAAAAGCAAAGGAAGCGACGCCACCCTGGTCGCACACCTGGTGGATATGCATACATTCAGCCATCTCGACGCCTTTTGCTACGGCGGCATCATACCCGTCCTCTCCCTGGATACCCGGCTCAAACGACCGGCGACTATCCTGGGCATCGCCACCTTCCTGCTGGTGGGCATCGGTCTGCTGAACTACCTCAACACTCCCTCCCCTTATAATTTCTTTCAGGACGGAGGTTACAACCACTGGTATATCAACAACTATCAGCACGTTTGGATGTATAGCCTGTTCAACCTGTTCAGCGCCTCGCTGATCCTTTTCCTCGTCAGCAAGCACAGTGCCGGCAGACTTTCCTTGCTGCGAAAATTCTTCGAAAGCAGCTGGATGGTCAGCATTGGCAAGATATCCTATGGGATGTACCTGTTCCACTGGCTCATACTCGTCTATGTCGTTCCCCGCCTTTTCAACATGGAGAGCTACACCATGAAGCTGATTACCTTTATCCCATACGTGGCAGCCGTATATGGCTTCTCAGCCCTTAGCTATCGTCTGTACGAATCCCGTTTCATACGGATGAAGGACCGGCTGTTCAAATATCCCGACACCGATAAAAAAGGAATACCTTCCGGGACCACTATTGTCCGGGAAGAGTCCGCCGGAAGTATCAATGGCTGACAACGGATATATCAAAAGTCTGGATGGACTTCGCGCCATTGCCGTACTGCTGGTGATGAGCTTCCACGCGGAGATCACCCATTTCGGGTGGTTTGGTGTCCAGCTCTTCTTCGTGCTCTCGGGCTTTCTTATCACAGGCATACTATGGAAGGAAAAAAGCCGGGATGCTCCGGTCTCCCATAAATTCAAAAAATTCTGGGTACGCCGCACCCTTCGCATCTTCCCCCTGTATTTCGGCTATCTCCTGGTGTTGGGACTGACTTATCTTTTCTTTCATTTTCCCAGCTACTATGCCACGTATATACCCTATCTGCTGACCTATACCTTCAACTTCACCAGGACCCTTCAGGATTGGCATGGCAACCCGCTTTTCACCCACCTGTGGTCATTGTCGATAGAAGAGCAGTTCTATCTCTTCTTCCCTTTGATCGTGCTGCTGTGGCCTCCCCGGTACATCCGGCTGTTGATGCTGACGGTCATTGTCCTGGGCCCCTTTATCCGCCTGGCATTGGGTCATTATTATGCCACCCGTGGTCTGGAACCCGAATTGCTGGCAGATACCCTTTACTGGAATACGGCCAGCCATATCGATGCCTTTTTTCTCGGGGGCCTCATACCCGTGCTTTCCCTGCACCAGCGCATCAGAAAGCCCCGGATCGTCTTTTACATTTGCCTTGCGGTGGCGCTCCTGGCAGGCAGCCTGAACTTCTATTACAGCGCATCCGGTCACTCCTGGTTCAGCGACCTGGGCTACAATCACGGACAGACAGCCCATCTCGCCTATGTATGGGAATACACCTGTCTCAATCTCTTTTTCGTCTCCTTTATCCTTGTGCTGGTGAGCGATCACACCCGTAAGTCCCCTTCCCGGCTGCGTAAGATAATGGAAACGGGATGGCTGGTGCAAATAGGAAGGGTCTCCTACGGTATGTACATCTTTCACTGGCTGGTCATGGTATATGTGATCAACAGTTTTGTAAAGGTTGAAACACCCCTTGCGCGTATTGGTCTTTTTATTCCCTATGTAGCGCTGGTCTATCTCGTTTCATTGCTGAGCTTTAAATTATATGAATCGCCCTTTGTCCGGCTGAAAGACAGGCTCTTCCCTGCCACTCCGGCGCCACAAAAAATTAAAACGCCTGTATCATGATACGGAAATGGCCTTTTCTTTTCCTGTTGCTCACATGGCCCTGTGCCCGCCGCCTGCAGGCACAGACAGTCAGGAAAGTAGGCTGCGGCGAATATGCACGGTATGTCCTGAAGGCTGCCGACAGTCTCGTATATGTGGATTTTTGGAACGGGCGTACAGTAGCCCTCACAGCAGTGAATACACACGGTAAAAAAATAGTCGATATCTCGGGGGGCCTTTACTCTGCGGTAGGCGTCGATGCGGAGGGATATGCCTGGGTCTTTGGACAGGGCCATACCGATGCCATCTATGTAAACAAGGATTCCAGCGGGGCTCCCTTCACAGGTAATATTTCATGCACGGGCTATTTCGGCACCTACACTACCCTGAAAGCTGACGGCTCTATCTGGACCTGGGGCAGCGATGCCTGGGGATTATTCTCTCCTGACCGCAAAGCGAATCTCTCCAAACCTGTCCGGCTGAAAATGCCCCCGGGTGTAAAATTCAGCAAGATCAGGGCAGGGCAGGCACTGATGGCACTGGCCACCAACGGGGACGTTTATGCATACCTTGAGCACAACGGCATCCCGCAAAAGATCCCCCTTCCCCGCCCTGCCAGCGATATCGCAGCCAGTCATACGGGGTTCTTTATAGCCATCGTCCCCGACGATATCAAAAAAAGTAGGATGGGATGGCCATATGGTGTCGGGGCGGAGAGCCTCTTCTTTGGCGTCCCGGGCCCTTTGCCCGGACCTGTACCCCTGAAAAAGGTCTGGGGCATCACGGTGCCTATCCGGCGCATCGTGGCCAACCACAACGTCATTCATTTTATCGATAGCCTGGGGAGGATGTTCGGACTGGGAGACAATGTCATTGGAGAAGTTGGTAATGGCGAAGAGCTGGTAAACCATGCGGACATCTATCATCCGCCCAAATATGCCGGCAGGCCCTACGCCTGGGACTGGGGCAAGCATGAGAACCTGGTCCCCAAACCTGTCCAGATAGGCAAAGGCATTACCTGGAAGGACGTCTGGGCCGACAATTCATATGCCTTCTATCACTATGCCGTCGATATCAACGATTCCGTGTATTTCTGGGGCAGATCCAAATCCTGGGTGAACGGCCAGGCTCACGACGGGGAAGACATCGTTCCCAATGCATTCGATGTGCTTTCGCCCACCATGCTGCATGTCTTCACTACACCCAACAAGGGGTTTGGCAAATTCACACTCTACACATGCAATGCGGGACAGGACCAATCCATTACCCGGGATAGCACCACCCTTTCAGGGCATGCTACTCCTTCTTCGGGATACACCATCGCTTCCTATAAATGGACACAGCTCAGCGGCCCCTCCTGTACCCTGACAGACCCCGACAGCGCAAAGACTGCCGTAAAAAAAATGAAGACGCCCGGCACCTACATGTTTAAGTTCCTCATGACGGATAATAATACAGGCACCATCAGCGATACGGTGGCTGTAAAAGTCTACCCGCCGGGTACAAAGATCCCGCCGGACTCCTCAGATCGGGGGAAAACTTCTAGTAATAAACAACGCTGATCTCCCTGGGAAGAGAGGGCTGAAAGGCTTTTAGATTGTCCGTCAGGCTTCCCTTATCACGGACGTCGATGGCATAGAAGGTGACGACGTCATATCCGCAAATGACATTGTTGGGCATCTGCCAGGTGGCGACCTTTGTCCAGCGGTCCAGTAAGGGTTTGTCAAACCATGTCTCGTACACGAGGGCCAGCCTGGTATTCCGCGCTTTTACGAGACTGTCCAGGAAAACGGGGGTACAGTACTGCCCTTTTTTGCTACGGGCCACATCGATATCCCCCAATCCCCACAGGTCCACTACATGCAGGTCGCCATAAAAAGCAACAGCTCCGATGTCATTGACAGCGACTGTACTTCCCTTGTAATATTTTTTGAGGAACTGGCCCATCTGGTATTGCTGATCGTAAATATTTATGCAGGCCTGCTTTGCTTTCGAATAGGCGGCGGCGCTGCGCAATATAAAAGGGAAGAATACCATGAATGCGAGGAGACCTGCCATGGCAATGGCTATCCCGGGCTTGCCTTTAAGATAAGCCACGCCCCATTTGCAATAGATCATCGACAGGATGACGATGGTAGAGACAACGAGGTAGGCTTCGTAGCGGTAGAACCATCCAGTGGCGGCAAGAGCAAGATGTATCAGGGTACAGCCGGTGAGGAGGATGAGAAAATAGAGCCAGGACCGCCGCTGCCGCAGAGGTTCCAGGAAGAGTAAGAATGTCGCAGGCAGAAGGATCAACAGGCGCTGGGTGGCAGGGAGGCTTATACCCGGCGGCCGCCCTCCCGGGACATTTGCCATCTGGGCAGAATCAAGCGACCACTTATTGATCAGGGTATTCTGGATAAATTCCACGATCCCACCGAAAGAAGGTCGGATGCTGTCGGCCTTTATCAGAACGGAGTTAGGGAAGAAATAACTTCCCTTACTGACAGAGTAGATCCCAAAGATCACTATCAGCAAAGAAGCAGCAAGCCCCAGGCTGATGGCGCCCACCAGCTTACGATGATACAGCAGGATAAGACCCGCAACCATAACGGGAAAGATACCTTCATAACGTATGCCTGTCATCAGTATGGCATATACATATATGCGCCAGGGGAGCCGGCTGTCCTTGTCTGCGCCGGCAGCCAGGGCCGGTTGTTGCCATTGTTCCATCCACCCGGCAAAGGAGGTAATGAACAGAAAGGAAAATATACATTGCAGGATATGCTCCATTCCGCTGATGATGAGGATGGGTAACGGAGCAAACACTACTACCAGCAGCAGGGTCACACTCCTGGCTATCATTCCCGCCTGTTGTCTCAGCAGCCAGCGATGGATCACAGTCAGTAAAACGACAGCAGCAATGACATTGATCACAAAAGGTATCAGTATATTGACGGGAAAGATCTTAAACAGGAAGGTAAGCAGCAATGTATATAGCACCGACGATGAGGCGGAGGCAAACTCCGAAGGGTTGATGCCCCAGGTGCCATGCTGCGCCAGATTCCTGGCCACTTGCATATGGATAAAGGGATCGTCCAGGGGATAAGAGAAGACGCCCCCGGTGATCTTCATGATCGACTGTTCCAAAAAAGCTACATACCCGACGGTTACCAGCACAGCCAGCGTCAGCGGCATCATTTCGGACCACTTGCTACGGTTCATTGTTTAGGGTTATTTAAGAGCTGGGGGGCAGGATTTTCGTTATCGAGTTCTTTTAGTTTCAGAATAAGTGATAACATGGGATAATAGACCACCACGTCGGTGATCTGTCCCAGCGCTTCCTGTGCATATTCGGCGATGTAAAAGGAAAATAAACATGTCACGCTGGCGGCGTAGATGATCTTGAGATTCTCGTTATGCGTACGGAAAAACCCCTTGATCCCCGTCAACAGGACGACAAAATACAAAGTACAGGTGATGGCCAGGCCGATCCATCCCGTCTCTGCCGCCCGTTTGAGATAACTGCTGTCCGGCTGAAAATTGGCCAGGAAGTGCCCCGGCTGGGTAGCTACGCCCGTGGCGCCCGTCGAACCCAGACCGCCGCCGATGGGATGTGAAAGAATATAAGGCTGCACAAAATGCCGGCTCAGCACCCGCACCTTATAGGAAGGGTCCTCATCCGCAGAAAAGGTGGTGCGGAACCGGTCGATGGTCTTATTCCCATGAATGGGTCCATAGATAATAAAAAGAAAGACGAGGGTCGCTACAATACCGAATATACGTGTCGACTTTTTGTCGAAGTGAAGCATGATAAAAAATGCCAACCCTGCTACGATGATGGCATTGGCCGTCCGGGTGCCGGAATAACCCATGCCCATGATCATAAAGACCGAGCCGATGATAAACGCCCGTTTGTATCGTTTGTCATGCTCCTGCGTGGCCAGAACGAGAAAAAAGACGGCGCTGGCAGCCATGATGATCCCAAAAGCGGCAGGGTCCGACATGGTGGAAAATTTCCGGAATTCCCCGTTGATAAAAATAAGCCCGAACCCGTGCGGATCGGAAAGGATGAGATTCATCTCGAAGTTGAAGTACCCATGCCATTGCTGGATACATCCGTACAGAGCGCTGGCAGTGCAAATGGCGAAGAGGAATTTGATGAACCGCCGTACTTTTTCATAATCATCAAATACGAGATACGAAATAAACATCAGCACTACATATCCGATGAACTTGCGGAAAGCGAGGATATTCGTATCCATGGACATGGAGTTGGGATTGAATATCTCTATGGCGGAAAAAAAAAGGGTCAGCAATACTACAGTTACCAGCGGTGTCCGGGTAAACTTAGTGAACTCATGCCGCAAATCCCTATGCCGCTGCATCAACACCCCCAGCAAAGTGGCTATTACCAGGGAGTCGAAGATCACACCTACAGGCATCAGCCCTTTGAAGAACAGCCGCGAAAAAAAAAAGGCAAAGAAAGAATACCCCATCGTTATATACAACCCCGCCTCCGCGCTGGACAGACAAATAATGGCCACGAAGAGGGCCACTATCAACCCGAAAAGACTAAAACCTTCTATTGGGTCCTTTGCTAAAAGATAACCGAAAAGGACAGCAAGCAATGCAATGAGGAGAACGCCAAACCAGTTGTAGAGCTTTTTTCTAAGAAAGGTCTGCGTACAGAAATCAACACAGCCTTTTACCAGCCTGTTCTTGAATCTGACTATCGTTCCATTGGTCATTACGGAGTTAAAGAAATAAAATCTTAATAAAAAAATAAAGCATAATAGCGGCGGCCAGAATAATAATAGATTTCTCGTGAAAAGATTGTCTTTCATTTTGCATCGGCCTGAACGTTGATTATGCGCTTGCCAAATTAATAAAAAACTTTCGAAAATTGGAAGAACATTGTTGATTTATTAGCAAACTCTAGCTAATTTTAGTCATTAAAAATCAATCCCCAACCTGGCTTTTTGATGCAATTTTGGTCCATCATTTTCATTCTCAGTCTCACACTTGTTTTTTACAATTATGCGGGATATGCCATCATCATAGGATGTCTCAATTTTTTCCGTAAAAAACAACCCAAAAACACTTCCGGGAACACCCCATTTTCCCCCACTGTAAGCTTTATCGTTGCAGCCTACAATGAGGAGGATTTTATAGAAAAAAAGATACGTAACTCGCTGGAACAGGATTATCCTGCGGATAAAATAGAATTTATATTTATTACGGACGGGTCCACCGACGAAACTCCCGCCATCGTCGGCCGGTATTCCCGGATCCGCCTGTTGCACCAGTCCGGGCGCCACGGTAAATCGGCTGCGATAAACCGGGCAGTGGATTCCGCCCAAAATGATATCCTTATCTTCAGCGATGCCAATGCCATCCTCAATAAAGAGGCCGTCCGGAACATCGTCCGGCATTACAGGGACAGCCGTATAGGTGGTGTTGCAGGGGAAAAAAAGGTTATGCCCCTGGAAGGTGCTGTCGACGAAACAGGCGCCGGGGAAGGGCTTTACTGGAAATACGAATCCCTGCTGAAAAGAATGGATGCCCACTTTTATTCGGTGGTAGGCGCGGCAGGAGAGCTTTTTTCCACCCGCCGGGAGCATTACCGGCATCTTTCCCCCGACATCATCCTCGACGACTTTGTCCTTTCCCTGCAAATAGCGCAAAAAGGCTACCGCATTGCCTATGAGCCACAGGCTTTTGCCATGGAGCTCCCCTCCATTTCCCTGAAAGAAGAACGCAAACGGAAGGTCCGTATCTCGGCAGGGGGATTCCAGTCCATCATCATTCTTTGGCCTCTCCTGCTTTTCTGGCGGCAGCCCCGTCTCTCTTTTCTGTATATCTCCCACCGGGTGCTGCGGTGGACGCTGAGCCCGCTCTGCCTGATATTGTCATTGATATCCAACTTAATACTTTGCCTTGCCAACCAGGTGGCTACAATCTATTGGGTCTTTCTCATCCTTCAGCTGTTGTTCTATGCCATGGCCGCCCTCGCATCTCTCATGCCGGCAGCCAAACGCCCCTCCCTCTTAAAACTGCCCTATTATTTTACTTTTATGAATGTATCAGTTGTTTGGGGCTTTTTTCGTTTCTTACGAGGCCGCCAGTCGGGCGTATGGGAAAAAGCCAACAGGGCGAGCCATTCCATGCCCTCGCCCAAATAACCATATATGAACGATCAGAAGACATATTTAAAAAGGTGGGTTTCCAAAGCATTCAACCTTTCCGTCCTGGAAAAGAAGAGAATGGCCTGGGTGGACTATCTCCGCGGCATCGCCATTCTGCTGGTGGTATACCGCCACGTGCTCCTCGGGCTGCAGCGGGGCAATATGGACGTCCCCAATTCCCTCGTATATGCCAACATGATCTTCTATAGCTTCCGCATGCCGCTGTTCTTCATTCTTTCCGGCATCTTTATCAACGGCAGCCTCTCCAGGCGCAGTCTTGGACAGATAGTCTATACCAAGTTCGAGAACCTGTTATATCCCTACCTCGTCTGGTCCTTCATCCAGGTGACCCTGCAAATACTCTTGTCAAAATATACTAATTCCGACAGGACCTTACGTGACTATGCATTCATCCTCTATCAGCCGCGGGCGCTGGACCAGTTCTGGTACCTGCCGGCCCTGTTCAATACGACCATTATCTATCTGCTGGTAAAGACAAAGCTGCACCCGCCGGCATGGACCCAGCTGTTACTGGGGATCATCCTTTATTTCCTGTCCCCCCATCTCGACGCCATCAGCATGCTGTCGGACTGGATGGAGTTTTATATATTCTTTGCCCTGGGCGATACTATCTCGTCTTTCTTTCTCAAAGAGTCGACCCAGCAATTCCTGAAAAAGCCCATTACCCTCGTGTGGGTAACACCCGTGTTTATCCTCACCCAGGTGTATTATCTCAGCCGGCCTGTAGTCTCCCAGGGGGAATTCCTGGCCATCGCCCTCATCGGCTGCTTCAGCATGTTCGTGCTGGCTTTCCGCATGCAGGAATGGGGCTTCTTCCCTTTCCTGCGGGTATTGGGATTCCACTCGCTCTTTATCTATGTCATGCACGTTATAATAGCAGCCTTTGTAAGATCGATACTTGTCCGCGTTGTGGGACTGCACCAGCCGGTGATCCTCCTGCTATGCGGGATCGCCGCGGGCGTCATCATCCCTGTGATCGTTTACAATCTGCTGATAAAGGACAATATCTTCTGGTTCCTCTTTACTCCCAAAAGAGCCACCCCGCTGACTGGTCGGCCACGGCCAGCCAGCTAACGATCATAACGGGTGATCACACTGAGGATGACGGGATCTACCACCCTGGCGGTATCCTGCGTGGGCTTACCGTAAAAAAAGGTTTCATATTCATTGCGGAAAACACCGTTTGCCTGCGTCCGTACAAACATCTTTTTATTGAGGGATGTATAGGTAAAAAAGCCGACGGTAAGCACGCCGAGGAGCGAATATCCCGCAATCAGAACGACAGCCACGCCTTTGCGCCATCCCGGACGAGGCAGCGGATATTGCAGGACCACGGCGATCAACAGGGGCAGCACAGGCACCCAAAAACGGGGATCATAGAAAGGCCAGTTAAACATCAATATGCTGTAAAAAAGAAGATATACCTTGACGATAAAGGGGATCTGATTCTTCCGGAAGAACAACAGATAAATAAGCCCGATAAAAAAAAGAATACCCGCCACGAGGAACAGGATGCGAGCCTGCGGATAATACCCTTCCACCTTCAACGCTGAAATATTGAAGCCTATCTCCGCCCATTCGGTAAAATGCCAACGAAGCATGGTTGCAACTGTCAGCCCCTCTTTGAACTGTTTGGTAAACACCCCGCCATAATGGTTCAGACCCAGCTGCCGGGAAAAAATAACCACTCCTATCAATACGAGCGCCACCAAAGAGATAACGACCTTATTCTTCCTGATGAGGTTCAACAGCGCTTGCCTGTATTGCCATAAGAACCCCGCCACCAGCGTAGCGGCCAGCACCACTCCTACGCTCCGGGTAATAAAGGCAATCGCCCCCGTAACCACTGCCCCGGCCAATGAAAGAAAACTTTTCCGCTCGGTATACTGCTGGAAGAGATAAAGGCTCCACATGGAAAAGAACAGGTATTGCATCTCGGATAAAGGATGCGCCGTAAACTTCACCGTGGTCCAGTTCAACAGCACCAACGTAAGAAAAAAGTAGACAGGCAGAGCCGTCGCACGAAAAAGCCTGATCACAAAATACAGCGCTCCACCGAGGAATATACAGTTGAGAAGTACAATACACCAGGACTTCAGCAAACCTGCTTTGGACAATAGCAGCAGCAATGCAGTATATCCGAAGGGAAGATAATCCTTCGCCGCCGTTGAATCAGACGGGCAGCCCAGCTCGATACAATCCTTGATGGCGAAATAGCGCAGCATATCGGTATGCAGGCGTAGAGGAGAACCGCAGTTCGCCAGGTAAACAACCCCTAGTAAAACAGCTGTCCATTTAAAGACACGGTTCATTTGGAGAAAAGATTATATTTCAAAATGCAAAAAATAGCGCGGAAACCATCCTTCCAGCCTATCTTCTTGCCCTCCTCATAGGTACGTCCATAGTAAGAGATGCCTACTTCATAGATACGGATATTGGGAACACGGGCGATCTTTGCCGTTATTTCCGGCTCGAAGCCAAATCGCTTCTCCTTTAAGATAATATTTTGTATGATGGATGTCCTGAACAGCTTGTAGCAGGTCTCCATGTCAGTGAGGTTCAGGTTGGACAACATATTGCTCAGCCGGGTAAGGAACTTATTGCCTATGGAATGCCAGAAAAAGAGGATCCTGTGAGAATTACCACCGAGGAACCTGCTGCCGTATACTACGTCGGCAGAGCCCCGGATCACGGGTTTTAACAGGAAATTGAATTCCTCAGGGTCGTATTCAAGGTCCGCATCCTGGATGACCAGGAATTCCCCCGTGGCTTTTTCAATGCCCGTATGGATGGCCGCCCCCTTTCCTTTATTGACCTCATGCTTGTAATACCTGATATCTTCTCCCCGATGGGCTTCGAGATACCGGAGCAGGACGGCCTCAGTATCGTCCGTACTACAGTCATTTACCAGTATAAGCTCCTTTTTGATATTGTTCAACAGCGTCACTTCCAGTACCCGGTCAAGAATTAAATGTATTGTCCTGGCTTCATTATAGGCCGGAACGATGATAGAAAGCTTCCGAAAATTTTCCATGGGCCAAAATACAATTAAATGATAGATTATACAATAGAGCACATAAAAAAGGGGCCGATGACATTATGGCCATCAACCCCTTTTATAGAGAAATATTTAATAATTAATTCTTAACGACCCTCAGCGTCTTTTGCTCATTCCTCCCCACATAGATCACCCGCACGAAGTAAACCCCTGCCGCCAGTTGCTGAGCAGGCTGTATACGTACCTGGTTGATCCCGGCATACAGGCCTGTCAGGCGCTGTTGATACACCGGCCGGCCACTGACATCCATCACACTTACCAGCACCTGGTCATTGTCCTTTGCAGGTACTGCCAGCATGAAGTAGTCTCCGAACGGATTGGGATAAGCCGTCAGATCCTTCAGATCGCTGTCTGTAGTAGCCGTGGCATTCAATTGAGCCGTGGTAGCTGTACGGGCGAGCTGCGTGGCAACCGACGTCACGGGCGGTGTCGGCGCATTGTTCACGGAAGGCGTATACCCTTTCACGATCATCGCCCCGATAAGCGCAAACTGTGCCTGGCCATAGGCGGTGATCGTTACCAGCGCTGTACCATCCGCATTGGGTTTCACACCATACAAGGTGATCGTACCCTTCGTATTAAGGTTCGCATTCAGATACACGGGCTGGCTGCCATTTACCGTATAATAGGCCGTCGCATCGAACACACCCGTCGCACTTGCAAAGAAGGTAAAGTCATAGGTCTTCGACAGATCCAGACCGGTCAGGGTCACATTCGAGGTCTCACCCGCAAACATACCATAGCTCTCGAGGATCACATTGTCGGGATAGATACCTGAATTGTTACCTGTATTCACACCTCCGCCGTACAATCCTTCCCATCTTCCTGTCTGTACCATACCCACATTTGTCGTCACGCTTGCATCATTCTTAAAGTTGCTCCATACCATGTTCGTCAATGGCGGTGTGTTCAGATTATTCCACGGTGCGCCCGGAGCCGGTGTCAACGTGCCACCATTGAAGTCGATCCACACCTGTGATGAATAAGTATAGCCCTTCACGGCGTTGGTATAACCGGAGTAAGTGCTGGCCGTTTTAGCACGAACAGTATAGTAATAAGTCTTATCGCCGGTGAGGCTGCTATCCTTATACGTGGTCGTGTTAGCTGCCACTGTCGTCAACAGGGTGTAGTTGCCGCTGCCGTCTACTGCACGCCAGATCTCATAGCCCGTCTCATTGTTGGCACGATCCTGCCATTGCAGGCTGACCGAGCTCTTCGTCTGGTCGGTCACCCGCAGATCCGAGGGGGACATCAGGGTCACTACAGTCGGATTGTACGCCTGGATCACCAGGGCATTGATCATCGCATAATCCTGACCGCTGGCCTTCTGTATGGTGATCGTCACAGTGCCGCTTGCATCCGCTGTGACACCATTGAATGCTACAGTCTTGTTCGAGTTGTAAGATGCATCCAGCGACAGGGTCTGACCGTTCAGCGTAAAGTTCGTCACACACTTCGATCCGGCGCTATAGCTGTTGAACAGGACGAAATTGTACAGTTTCGATGCACTCAGACCCTGTATCAGCAGGCGGCTGGTGCCGGTGCCGCTCATAAAGAAGCCTGACTTCAGCACACTCACAGGATACACGTTCGTGCCATTGTTCGGGTTGGTGCCCACCTGCAGATCGCCCTGGAAGCCGTCCTGCAAGGTCACGGAGACACCAGTCGGCGTATTGCTGTCGTCCAGCAGATTGCTCAGTACGGTGCCCGCAAACGGTATACCCGACATATTGTTCCATGGCCGCGGCGCCAGGGTTGTATCGGTAAAGTTCACATAGGTAGAGCTGATATTCGGTTCTACTACATATACATTGAAGCTTACCGAACTGCTGGAATCACTCATGTCCGTTGCCGTGATGGTGATACCGCTGTAGGTGCCATTGGCGCCCGCACCCGGCTGTATCGTCACGGTGCCTGTACCATTGCCATTATCCACAAAGGTTGCAAAAGAAGGCAGATTGCCCGCCGTCAGCGTCACATGATCCGTCGCATCATCCACTGCCGTTACATTCACCGTCACAGTCTGACCGCTGCTGGTCGTCACATCGGCAATGGCATTCACCTTCGGTATCCGGTCAGTTGTCGTCACAGACACAGAATCCGTAAAGGCAGAGACACCATAACCATTCGACGCACGCACCTTGTAGTAGTAGGTCACACCGCCGGAAACGGTAGAGTCGGTATAGCCGGTGGCATTCGCACCTACCGTTCCTATCTGGCTGTAGCTGCCACCCGTACCTGCGCTCCGGTATACCTGGTAAGCCGTTTCATTGTAAGCGGCATCCACCCAGCTCAGCTGAACACCTGCACCCGATACATTCTGCGCCTGCAGTGAGCGGGCCGGGGCCGGGGCTGTGCTGTCATCAAACAATTGAGTGATCACCAGGGCATTGAGATAACCCACAGTAGTAGATGCATCCGCGCGCTTCATCGTAAAGGTGATCGTCCCATCAGCAGCGGGTTTCAGGCTGCTCAGCGTCACGGTATTCTGGGTATTGTTTTGTACATGCAGCGATACACTTTGGCTGCCTACACGATAATTTGTCGATCCATTGTCTGCCACACCCGTCCATGCACTGCCTGCATAGAACGTCAGGTTATACAATTTGGTCATATCCATGCCTGTGATAACGGCATTTACGGTATCAGGACCGCCAAAATAGGCAAAGAAGTAGTAATCCTGCAATACTGCATCCGGATAGACGCCGGAATTGTTGCCCGTCGTCGGACCACCGGGATATGTGGCAGGCCACCATGAGGACGGCAGGTTCAGGCCCACGCCGGTGTTGACGCCGCTCGCATCATTGAAGTTCGTGCTCGTTACACCTGTCACACTGTTCCACACACCACCGATGGTATGAGAAGCCTGCATCCGGACATATATCTTCCTTGTCGGGTCCTTATCCAGCACGGTCAGCGTGAACGTGCGCGTTGCCTTCAGACCATTGGCATCATTCACGGTCACCAGCACACTGTAAGTGCCCGCTGCCGCATAGCTGGGATGCAGTTGCAGCACAGCCTGGCCGTTGGAACCCGGTACAATGGTATAGTTATTCGGCAGGTTGCTTACCGCAAAGCTCAACGCATTCGCGGGGTTCTGCTCATGCGCGCTCAGCGGTATGCTCAACGTGTCGTTCTCGCTCAGCGTGTAATTGCCGATGCTGTCGATCACAGGTGCATAGTTGTTGTTGACATTTAAAGCAAATACCGTCGAATCCTTACCACCAAAGGCATCTGCTACCAGGATCTTCATGCCGGCATAATTGCCCTGGTCCGCTGCCGCAGGCGTCAGCGCCAATGTAGCTGTCCTGTTATTGTTATCCGTCAAATGGGCGAATGCGGGCAGGTTAGCTCCACTAAAGGTCAGCGTACCTGCATTGGGCGAAGTAGCATTTAACGTCAGTGTCACCGTGGTACCATAGCGCATGGACGTATCCGATAGCTTGGCGATGACAGGCGGCGTATTCTTTGTCGTTGCATTCACCACGGAAGAATAGGCGGAATTGCCTCCTACGCCGGTGGCGAGCAGCTTATAATAATAGGTCTGATTGGAGAAAAGACCGTTATCCGCATAAGAGAATACATTCGCCGCGAAACTCGCCAGCTGGATAAAATGGGTGGTATCCCCTACGCTGCGGTAAAGCTGGAAGCCGGTCACAGTAGAAGCCGTATCCTGCCAGCTGAGCGCTATCGACGAAGCAGACAGGGCGTTGGCCGTTACTCCATAAGGCGCCACCGGCACGGCAGGTAGTGAAAAAGTAGTGGCTACCGACTGCGTGGGAGCAAAGGCGGAATCCGGAATGGCCACCTGGTTAAACCCAGGTCCTTTATAGGACACGGCAAGGGAGGCCCCGCCAGTGCCCTGGAAATACGTGACATAGAAGGGATAGGTGCCCTGGTTCAGGGTGATGGTCCCACTCCTTGTCGTGGCGGCCTGGACAAAATCGTTCTTTACCACGAGGTGGGCGCTGTCATACCCGCCTATGTAAAGGTCGCTGCCATCGTCCGAGCTCGTAAAGAAGGTATAAGTGCCGGTAGTCGGTATCTTTATCGTACCCTGGAACTTGAAGGCATAATTGGTGCTCCTGGTAGTAGGAGAGTTGGAAACATTCGCCAGTATGCCGGTGGACAACGGTGTCAGGGTGCCGAGAAGGGACATATTGGTCCAGCCGCCGCCATATTGATAATAGGTATACAGGATGCCGCCGACGGAATTCGGATCGAACCCTGAAGAACCGTATTTATTGATAGCCTGTACCCGGTAGAAATACTTCGTAGAAGCCTGTGCCGTCGAGTCAATATAGTTGGTGGTGTTGGCGGGTACAGTCGCTACAATAGCAAAAGTGCCCAGCAGGCTGGTGCCGCGATAGACCTCGAAACCGGACTCATTGCTGCTGTTATCGGTCCAGTTGATGCTCACCTTATTGTAAGAAGTAGCAACAGCCTTTACAGCGGTGGGAACAGCAGGAGCCGTATCGGCCGGCGTATAGAGATCCATGAAATAAGTGTTGTCGATAGCCCGGAGCGTATTATCCCCGAAAAGATTGGCGCACGCCCAGGATACGGACATATTGGCGCCGCCCCCGGCCTGGAAGTACTCGATGACTACGGGATAAGTACCCGGCTGAAGAGCGATGCTCGCCGAAACCGTTTGGGAGCCATGGGCGCCGTTATTATTTACCAATGGCGTGCCGCTGGCGGAAGTAGCATTGAACCAAAGAGCGCTGCCGTCGTCGGAAGTAGTGGCAAAAGTATAAGTGCCGGCTACGGGTATGCGGATATAACCCGTCCAGACATATCCGTAGTTGGTGCTCTGCGTGGCACCTGCGATGCTGACATTCGGCATCCTCCCCGAAGATACAGGGGTCAGGGTAGTGAAGTTCGGCAGGGTGCTCCAGGCTGTGGCCGTAGTATAATATTTATAGTTCAACCCGGTGTTGATCGTTGCGGCCGTCACCTGGTTGCTGGGTGTAGAAGCATTGCCGCTGCCATCCATCGCAACGATGGAGAAAGCAAACTGTTGACCTGTCGCAAGCGCATTCACGGTATAGAAGGTATCCGTGGTAAAATAGCTTTTCGCGCCATTGACATATATGTAATAACCTGTCACGCCCACGTTGTCCGTCGCTGTATTCCAGGAGAGAGATACAGAGGTGCTGGAGGTATTCGTCACTGTCAGGTTGAGCGGCGCCGCAGGGGGCGTCTGGTCGGACTGCGTGGTAGCAGAAGACTCGTTGGAAATAGCCGCTGCAGCCGTGCTGTCGATGGCCCGTACCACGTAATAGTACTTTACATTAGGTTTCAATCCCTGGTCGACGTATTGGACGGTGTCGGCGGGGGCCTGACCGACATAGCTATAAGGACCGCCGGCAGTAGTAGACCGGAAGATCTCAAAAGCCGCCTCGGAATAGGTGGGATTGGGGTTCCTCGCCCAGTTCAGCTGTACCTGTGTAAAGGATAGTGCGTGAGATACCAGGTTGCTGGCAGGACTGGGAGGATTAGGTCCACCCGCATTGATCACCCTGAAAGGAGGTGAATATACACTGGAACAGCCGAATTGCTGGGTCACAGATACGATGTATTGACCGGGCTGCGTCGCTTTCAGGATACGGGTAGTGCCGATGACACTATCGCTGCCCACTTTTTTCCAGGTATAGCTGGTATAGCCGCTATCCGGTACCTGTAGATTCACATAATTATTGCCATCCGCGGAAGGAATAGCATCGCTCATCAAGCCCGAAACGGCGATGGGCGGAGTAATCGTAGGTTGCTTGATGGAGATGACCACGGGGGTATGGCTCCAGTCCGACCAGATGCCGAGGCGTTGGACCCGGCAGTCATAGGTACCTAACTGTGTAACTTTGATCGAGTCGGTAGTGGCAGTGGAGATCACCACGCCGTCCTTTCTCCACTGGTAGGCATCATAACCGGGCGCTACACCCAGCGTTACATTGATAGGGTCCCCGGTACAGAACTGCGTCCGCCCATATAAGGTCCATGGGTTAGCAGCATATTGCCGTACACAGAAAGGGAAGAAATCCGCCTCGCTCCAGGCCTGGTTCCAGGTGCCATGACCCAGCGTCGGGTATAAAGTATACTTGATATTCCCTCCCGCATTATTGATCTGGCCGACCACATTGGCAGCCGTCCCGGGATCCGGAGAACCATCCAGGCCACCCTGGAACAGCCAGATGGGAGTGAATTTGTAGGTATTGATATAGCTGTTGTCCGCCAGCGACACCCCTGACATGGGAAGGATGCCTGCCGGATACTGCGGATAGGTCTCCATAAAATTCCAGGAGTTATATCCCCCGGCCGACAGACCGTTCAATAGTATCCTGAAGGGGTCCAACTTGTTGTTGGCCACCATATAGTTGAGGATGTTCGTAATATACAGATTATGGTTGGCGCCCCAGCTTCCGGTGCTTTGCATAATGAACACAAAGCCGTCAAAAGCTCCATTGTTTACCGCATTGTTAAACACGGGACCGCCATTGGCCATCGAATATTCATTATCCGTAACAGGACCGCCCTCCCCTACTCCATGGAAGAATACGATGATGGGATACTTTTTCCCGTCATTGGCAGTGGGATTGTAAGATTTGGGAAATTTTAACCGGAAGGGAACCCCCACCCCATTGGGGCCGGTGTACACATAGGCCTTCCACGAATTGGTATTCCAGTTCAATCGTACCGTCCGTATCCACTTGCCAATGGAATTGATAGCAGGAAGATTGGGGTTGTTGGGTGTGCCCACTGCCGCACTTGAATTGTAGGTATACACTGAGTCCGTGGGATCCAATATGCTCTGCGCCTGGGCATTCTGCACCAGACAGGCAACAAAGAGCATGACCGTAAAGAGAACCTTCGTAAAAAGTTTCATGATTGTTTAGGGAAAAGGGCGTTTACAAATTCATTATATAACTTGAAAATCAAATAAATACAAAGTTCTACCAACGTTTGATCGGTACTACGGTCAGGTAGCTCTGCCTAAAAGGATAGTGTCAGTTGATCAGGAGGTGAAAAGGAAATTGGAGAAAAGGGATTCACGGATAGTGACTTCAAAAAAGGTAAATAGTTAGCAAGCGTGGAGGAGGTTACTCAAAGGAGATCAAACTTAAAAAGGAGATATTCGGACGCAAGATAGCAAGATTTTTGATGTATTCTAATCCATTAACATATATAAATATATCTAATGCAAAAAGGGCCGCCTGCTGTGCAGGCGGCCCTGTAATACTGTTGGATCGATATTAGTTCTTCATGATCTTCAGGACTTTTTGTTCATTCCTGTTCACATAGGTTATCCGTACGAAGTAGACACCCCGGGCCAGTGCCTGCGCCGGTTGTACGAGCACCTGGTTGACCCCGGCATACAATCCTTCCTGGCGCTGCTGATGCATGGGCCGTCCATTGACATCCGTCACGGTGATCAGCACCTGGTCGTTGTTCTCTGCCGGTATCTTCAGCGTAAAGGAGTTACTGAATGGATTCGGATAGGCCTTCGGCTCATTATCCCCACTGTCCCTGGTGGGGCCGAGCGTGACTGCCGCACCCGTCCGTGACGGCCCGGACACTATGGTCGTACCCGGCGCTGTCGGTGCTATATTTACAGTAGGCGTATAGCCTTTCACGATCATCGCTCCGATAAGCGCAAACTGAGCCTGTCCGTATGCTGTGATCGTTACCAGGGCAGTACCATCCGCGTTTGGTTTCACACCGTACAAGGTCACCGTACCCTTCGTATCCATGTTGGCGTTGAGATATACCGGGTCGCTGCCATTGACCGTATAATAGGCTGTCGCATCAAATACGCCCGTCGCACTCGCAAAGAACGTAAAGTCATAGGTCTTTGACATATCCAGACCCGTCAGCGTCACATTCGAGGTCTCACCCGCAAACATACCATAGCTCTCTATGATCACATTGTCAGGATAGAGTCCCGAGTTGTTACCTGTGTTCACACCGCCACCATACAAGCCTTCCCATCTAGCCGTCTGGACCATACCCATATTGGTCGTCACACCCGCGTCATTCTTGAAGTTGTTCCACACCATGTTCAGCATGGGTGGCGTATTCAGGTTGTTCCACGGTGCCGGGGGAGCCGGTGACAGCGTACCGCCATTGAAGTCGATCCACACCACCGATGAGTACGTGTAGCCCTGCACAGCGTTGCTATAGGATGAGTAGGTACTGTTCTGCTTAGCCCTTACCGAATAATAGTAGGTCCTGTCGGTTGTCAGGCTGCTATCCTTATACGTAGTCGTATTAGCCGCTACCGTGGTCAGCAGGCTGTAGTTGCTGCTGCCATCCACTGCACGCCAGATCTCATACCCTGTCTCGTTATTGGCGCGGTCCTGCCATTGCAGGCTGATCGAGTTCCTGGTCTGGTCGATCACTCGCAGGTCGGATGGCGACATCAGGGGCACTACGGTCGGATCATATGCCTGGATCACCAGTGAGTTGATCATCGCATAATCCTGGCCGGCTGCCTTCTGTACAGTGATCGTCACGGTCCCGCTTGCATCCGGTGCGACACCATCGAACTGTACGGTCTTGTTCGAATTGTAAGCTGCATCCAGCGAGAGGGTCTGACCATTCAGCGTAAAGTTCGTCAGACACTTCGATCCGGCGTTGTAGCTGTTGAACAGGACAAAATTATACCGCTTCGAGACGCTTAGACCCTGTATCAGCAGCCGGCTGGTGCCGGTGCCGCTGCTAAAGAAGCCTGACTGCAGCACACTGGCGGGATATACGGTCGTACCGTTGTTCGGGTTGTTACCCACCTTCACATTGCCCTGGAAGCCGTCCTGTAAGGTAATGGAGATGCCCGTCGGCGTATTGCTGTCATCCCGCAGATTGCTCAGTACGGTGCCGGCAAACGGTATACCCGACATGTTGGTCCACGGACGCGGCGCCAGGGTGGTATCGGTAAAGTTGATATATGTAGAGCTGACATTCTGTTCTACCACATATATATTAAAGCTGGCGGAGCCGCTGGAATCGCTCATATCCGTTGCAGTGATCGTGATGCCGCTATAGAGGCCGTTGACACCTGCACCCGGTTGGATCGTTACTTTGCCGGTACCGTTGCCATTGTCTACAAAGGTTGCAAACGAGGGCAGGCCGCTGGCTGTCAGCGTGAGATGATCCGTTGCATCGTCGACTGCCGTTACATTCACTATCACGGTCTGGCCACTGCTGGTCGTTACATCGGCAATGGCATTCACCTTCGGTACCCGGTCGGTAGTCGTTACAGAAACTGAATCCGTAAAGGCGGATACACCATAACCGTTGGATGCACGCACCTTATAATAATAGGTCGCGCCGCCGGATACGGTAGAGTCTGTATAGGCCGTCACACCGGAACCTACCGTTCCTATCTGGCTATAGCTGCCGCCGGCGCTGGTGCTCCGGAAGATCTGATAAGCCGTCTCATTATAAGCTGCATCCACCCAGGTCAGCTTAACGCCCGTACCCGGTACATACTGCGCCTGCAATTGACGGGCCGGCGCCGGAGCGGTACTGTCGTCGAAGAGCTGAGTGATCACCAGGGCATTGAGATAACCCACCGGCGTAGATGCATTCGCACGCTTCATCGTAAAGGTGATCGTTCCGTTCGATGCCGGTTTCAGACTACTTATCGTCACCGTATTCCTGGTATTGTTCTGCACAGCCAGCGTTACGCTCTGGTTGCCCACACGGTAGTTCGTCGATCCATTATCAGCCGCGCCACTCCATACGCTGCTCGCAAAGAACGTCAGGTTGTATAATCTGGTCGTATCCATACCCGTGATGACCGCATTCACCGTGTCGGGACCGCCATAATAAGCAAAGAAGTAGTAATCCTGCAGAACGGCATCAGGATAGACACCGGAGTTATTGCCCGTCGTCGGGCCGCCGGAATAAGTAGCCGGCCACCAGTTGGACGGGAGACTCAGACCCATGCCGGTGTTGACACCGCTCGCATCCTTGAAGTTGGTGCTCGTCACACCTGTTACACTATTCCACACACCGCCGATGGTATGGTTAGCCTGCATCCGTACGTATATCTTCCTCGTCGGATCTTTATCCAGTACGGTCAGCGTGAAGGTGCGCACTGCCTTCAGACCATTGGCGTCATTGACGGTCACCTGCACATTGTAAGTGCCTGCTGCGGCATAGCTCGGATGCAGCTTCAATGTCGCCTGCCCATTGCCGCCTGCAACAATGGTATAATTGTTCGGCAGGTTGCTCACGCTAAAGCTCAGAGCATGCGAAGGATCCTGCTCATGCGCGCTCAAAGGTATGTTCAGCGTATCGTTCTCGCTCAGCGTATAGTTGCCGATGCTGTCGATCACAGGTGCATAGTTGTTGTTGACATTCAAGGCAAACACCGTCGAGTCCTTACCGCCAAAAGCATCTGATACCACGATCTTCAGACCGGGATAATTACCCTGGTCGGCAGTTGCAGGCGTCAGCACCAATGTGGCTGTTCGATCATGGTTGTCCGTAAACGTGGCGAACGCCGGCAGGTTGGCCGCACTAAAGGTAAGCGTACCAACACTGGGTGAAGTAGCCTTCAACGTCAGCGTCATGGTCGTGCCATAGCGCATGGACGTGTCCGCCTGCTTGGTGATCACGGGTGGTATATTCAGCGTCGTCGCCTTCACTGTGGGAGAATAAGCGGAATTACCTCCTACGCCGGTAGCCCGCAGCTTATAATAATAAGACTGGTTGGAGAATAATCCGGAATCCGTGTAAGAGAAGACATTCGCCGCAAAGCTTGCCAGCTGAATGAAATGGGTGGAATCCGCTACGCTGCGATAAAGCTGGAAGCCGGTGACGGTAGAAGCCGTATCCTGCCAGGTGAGTTTTATCGCGGTTGCTGACAGGACGTTGGTCGTCACTCCATATGGCGCCAGGGGTACAGCAGGCAACGGGAAGGTGGTCGTCACGGCCTGGTTGTTGGCAAAAACGGAATCCGGGATAGCCACCTGGTTAAAGCCAGGTCCTTTCCAGGACACTGACAAGGCTGCGCCGCCCGTCCCCTGGAAATACGTGACATAGAAGGGATAAGTACCCGCATTCAGAATCACTGTCCCGCTTCTTGTCGTTGCTGCCTGGACGAAATCATTCTGTACCACCAAATGGGCGCTGTCATAACCCCCTATGTAGAGGTCGCTGCCATCGTCAGAGTTCGTATAGAAAGTATAAGTGCCGGTTGTCGCGATCTTGATCATGCCCTGGAACTTAAAGGCATAGTTCGTAGTCCTCGTAGTCGGAGAGGTCGAAACGTTCGCCAGGAAGCCGGCGGACACAGGTGGCTGGGAATTGAGTTGCGACAAATTGGTCCAGCCGCCGGCATTTTGGTAATAGGTATACTTAATGCCGCCGACAGAGGCAGAGTCGAATCCTGAAGACCCATAACTATTGATGGCCTGCACCCGGTAAAAATACTTCGTGGAAGCCTGCACAGTCGAGTCATTGTAGCTCGTTTTGCCCGCAGGTAGGGTTGCTACGATGCTATACGGACCGTTGAAGGCAGTGCTCCGGTAGATCTCGAAGCCGGTCTCATTATTGCTTCTATCGGTCCATTGAACCTTCACCTTATTATAAGAGGTCGCTACAGCCGTGACATTGGTCGGGAGAACGGGCGCTACATCCGCAGGCGTGTAGGGCGTGACAAAGTAACTGTTGTCGATGGGCCGCAGCGTGTTATCTCCAAAAAGACTGGTAGATGCCCAGGATAGGGACATGGCTTCGCCACCTGTGCCCTGGAAATATTCGACGAAGATGGGATAAGTGCCCGCCTGAAGGGCAATGGTCCCCGTCCTCGTCCTGGTGGCGTGTGACGAATCGTTATTTACCAACGGGGTGCCGCTGGCGGAAGTCGCGTTGAACCAGAGGGCGCTGCCGTCGTCGGAAGTAGTGGCAAAAGTATAAGTGCCGGATACAGGTATGCGGATATAACCATACCACACATAGCCGAACTTTTGAGTCTGCGTTGCGCCTGCAATGCTGACATTTGGCATCATTCCCGTGGAGGTAGGGGTGAGGGTGGAGAAGTTCGGGAGGACGGTCCAGGTAGCGGTGGTCGTATAATATTTATAGTTCAAGCCGGTCTGGATCGTGGCGGCTGTCACCTGGTTGCTCTGTGGGGACGCATTGCCGCTGCCATCCATCGCTACGATGGAGAAAGAAAATTGCTGGGCGGTCGCAAGCGCTTTCACAGTATAGAAGGTATCCGTGGTAAAATAGCTTTTCACGCCGTTGACATATATATAATAACCTGTCACGCCTACATTGTCCGTCGCTTTATTCCAGGAGAGCGATACGGAGGTCGGGGTCGTGCCCGTCACTGACAGGTTGAGCGGCGCGGCAGGAGGCGTCTGGTCGGATTGCGTGATGGCAAAAGACTCGTTGGACAGTGGCGCGGCAGCCGTGCTGTCGATGGCCCTTACCACATAATAATATTTTACATTGGGTTTCAACCCCTGGTCGGTGTAATGGACGCTGTCTGCCCGGGCCTGACCGATATACGTATAAGGCCCTCCGGCAGCTGTACCCCGGTAGATCTCGAACGCCGCTTCCTTGAAGGTGGGATTGGGATTCCTCGCCCAGTTCAGATCTATTTGTGTAAAGGATAATGCATTGGCTACCAGGTTGCTGGCTGCGCTGGGGGGATTGGGGCCCTTTGCATCGATCACCCTGAAAGGAGGTGAATATATGCTTGAACAGCCGTATTGCTGGGTCACTGATACAATGTATTGGCCCGGCTGGGTAGCTTTGAAGATGCGGGTATTGCCGATGACACTGTCGCTACCCACTTTTTTCCAGGTATAGCTGGTGTAGCCGCTGTCCGGTACCTCCAGGTTCACATAGTTGTTCCCATCTGCGGCAGGAATAGCATCGCTCATCAGACCCGAGATCCGGATGGGTGGCGTGACCGTAGGCGGTTTAATGGAGAGCACCACGGGCGTGCGGCTCCAGTCCGACCAGATGCCGAGTCGTTGGACCCGGCAGTCATAGGTACCTAACGCCGTTGCGTTGATCGAATTGGTGGTGGCGCCACTGATCACTACCCCATCCTTTCTCCACTGATAGGCATCATAACCCGGGGCCACCCCCAGCGTTACGTTCACAGGGTCGCCGGGACAAAACTGCGTTCGCCCGAATAAGGTCCACGGGTTCGCACTGTACACCCGCATACAGAACGCAAAAAAGTCCGGATCGCTCCAGGCTGTGTTCCAGGTGCCATGACCCAGTGTCGGGTACAGGGTATACTTGATATTCCCACCCGCATTGTTGATCTGACCGACCACATTGGATGCCGTCCCGGGATCGGGAGAACCATCCAGTCCGCCCTGGAACAACCAGACAGGCGTATACTTATAGGTTTGGATATAATTGGCATCCTGCAACGCCACGCCCGACATGGGAAGGGAGGCCGCCGTATACTGCGGGTAGGTCTCCATAAAATTCCAGGAGTTGTATCCACCTGCCGACAGACCGTTCACCACTACCCTGAAGGGGTCCAGCTTATTGCCGTTGGCCACCATGTAGTTGATGATGTTCGTGATGTAGGTGTTATGATTGGCGCCCCAGCTGCCGGTACTCTGCATAATGAGCACAAACGCATCATACCCCTTTTGATTCGCATTGGTAAACACGGGGCCGCCATTCGCCATCGAATATTCATTGTCCGTGACGGGTCCTGCCTCCCCTACCCCATGGAAAAAAACCATCATGGGATACTTTTTTCCGTCATTGGCAGTAGGATCATACGTCTTGGGGAACAACAGCCGGAAAGGCACCCCGACTCCGTTGGAGCCGGTATACACATAGGCTTTCCACATGTTGGTATTCCAGTTCAACCGAACTGTCCGTATCCACTTGCCGATGGTATTGACGGGGGGAAGATTGGGATTGTTAGGCGATCCCTTCGGTTTGGTCGTGTCATACGTATACACTGAATCCCTCGAATCTATTATGCTTTGCGCACGGCTTTCCTGCGCCAATAGACCGAAAATAATAAGCAGCCCCGTAAAGAGAACGTTTGTAAAAATTTTCATGATTGCACTTAGGGTAATAAGAGCGTTTACAAAATAACGTTAGTCAGCACTACGGTCGGGGGTTGGGACAAACAGGGGATTTCCTAAAAGGATAATGATACTGTCGCGTTGTTCAGGCGCTGGTAAAAGGAAATTGGAGAAGGAATTCACGGATAGTGACTTCTAATAAAAACTGAATAGTAGCAAGCGGGGAGGGGGGTTAGTCAAAGGAGATCGAAGTCGGGAGGCAGATATTATGCAAGATAGGAAGATTTTCGACGTCTTGGGACGCCCGGACATATAAAAATTTTTTTAATATAAAAAAGGCTGCTCTGCAATGCAGAGCAGCCCATATAAGCTACCGGAAAAGAATACTAGTTTTTAATCACTCGCAGCGTCTTTTGCTCATTCCTGTTCACATAGATCACCCGTACGAAGTAGACACCTGTCGCCAGCTGCTGAGCAGGCTGTATACGTACCTGGTTGACCCCGGTATACAGGCCCGTCAGGCGCTGTTGATACACCGGCTGGCCACTGACATCCATCACACTTACCAGCACCTGGTCATTGTCCTTTGCAGGTACTGCCAGCATGAAGTAGTCTCCGAACGGATTAGGATAAGCCGTCAGGTCCTTCAGATCGCTGTCTGTCGCAGCCGTGGCATCCAGTTGAGCTGCCGAAGCTGTCGTTACCAGCTGTGTTGCAACCGATGTCACGGGTGGCGTCGGCGCATTGTTCACGGAAGGCGTATAGCCTTTCACGATCATCGCCCCGATAAGCGCAAACTGTGCCTGGCCATAGGCCGTGACCGTCACCAGCGCCGTACCATCCGCATTGGGTTTCACACCATACAAGGTGATCGTACCCTTCGTATTCTGGTTGGCATTCAGGTACACCGGTTGGCTGCCATTGACCGTATAGTAGGCCGTCGCATCGAACACACCCGTCGCACTCGCAAAGAACGTAAAATCATAGGTCTTCGACATATCCAGACCCGTCAGCGTCACATTCGAGGTCTCACCCGCAAACATACCATAGCTCTCTATGATCACATTGTCAGGATAGACACCCGAGTTATTACCCGTGCTCTGACCACCGGGGTACAAGCCTTCCCATCTTGCCGTCTGTACCATGCCCATGTTGGTCGGTAAACCTGCGTCATTGAAGAAGTTGTTCCATACCATGCCCAGCAACGGTGGCGTATTCAGGTTATTCCACGGTGTGCCCGGAGCCGGTGACAACGAGCCTCCATTGAAGTTGATCCACACTTGCGATGAGTAAGTATAGCTCTTCACGGTGTTGGAATACCCGGAGTAAGTGCTGACCTGTTTAGCACGAACTGTATAGTAGTAGGTCCTGTCGGATGTCAGGCTGTTGTCAGTGTATGTAGTCGTACCAGCCGCTACGGTGGTCAGCAGGCTGTAATTGCTGCTGCCATCTACTGCACGCCAGACCTCAAAGCCGGTCTCGGTGTTGCTGCGATCCTGCCATTGCAGACTGATCGAGGTCTTCGTCTGGTTTGTCACCCGCAGATCAGAAGGAGACATCAGGGCCACTACGCTCGGATTGTACGCCTGGATCACCAGTGAATTGATCATCGCATAATCCTGGCCGACTGCCTTTTGTACAATAATGGTCACGGATCCGGTTACATCCGGGATTATGCCGTTGAACTGTACAGTCTTGTTCGAGTTGTACGCACCATCCAGCGACAGGGTCTGACCGTTCAGGATAAAGTTCGTCACACACTTCACTGCCGCGCTATAGCTGTTGAACAGGACAAAATTGTACCGTTTCGACACATCCAGACCTTGTATCAGCAGACGGCTGGTGCCTGCACTGTTGGTAAAGAAGCCTGACTTCAGCACACTCGCAGGATATACGTTCGTGCCATTGTTCGGATTCGTTCCCACCTGCAGATCGCCCTGGAAACCGTCTTGCAGCGTTATGGAGACACCAGTCGGCGTATTGCTGTCATCCAGCAGATTGCTCAGTACGGTGCCCGCAAACGGTATGCCCGACATATTGTTCCACGGACGCGGCGCCAGGGTCGTGTCGGTAAAGTTGATATAGGTAGAGCTGATATTCGGTTCTACTACATATATAGAGAAGCTCGCCGAGCCGCTGGAATCGCTCATATCCGTTGCGGTGATCGTGATACCGCTGTAGGTGCCATTGGCGCCCGCACCCGGCTGTACCGTCACGGTGCCTGTACCATTGCCATTGTCTACAAAGGTTGCAAACGAAGGCAGACCGCTGGCTTTCAGCGTCAGGTGATCCGCGGCATCATCCACTGCCGTCACATTCACGGTCACAGTCTGACCGCTGCTGGTCGACACATCGGCAATAGCATTCACCTTCGGTATCCGGTCGGTTGTCGTCACAGACACAGAATCCGTAAGGGCAGATACACCATAACCGTTGGATGCACGCACCTTGTAGTAGTAGGTCACGCCGCCGGATACGGAAGAATCTGTATAGCTGGTGGCATTTGCACCTACCGTTCCTATCTGGCTGTAGCTGCCACCCGTACTCCTGAATATCTGGTAAGCCGTTTCGTTGTAAGCTGCATCCACCCAGCTCAGCTGAACGCCTGCACCCGATACATTCTGCGCCTGCAGTTGACGGGCAGCAGCCGGAGCAGTACTATCGTCAAACAATTGGGTGATCACGAAGGCATTGAGATAGCCCACCGGCGTAGCCGCATCCGCACGCTTCATCGTAAAGGTGATCGTTCCATCCGATGCAGGTTTCAGACTGCTCAGCGTTACGGTATTCTGAGTGTTGTTCTGTACATACAGCGATACACTCTGGTTGCCTACACGGTAGTTAGTCGTTCCATTATCCGCAGTGCCTGTCCACGCACTACCCGCATAGAACGTCAGGTTATACAATTTTGTCGTATCCATGCCCGTGATAATGGCATCCACAGTGTCGGGACCGCCAAAATAGGCAAAGAAGTAATAATCCTGTAATACTGCATCCGGGTAGACGCCGGAATTGTTGCCCGTCGTCGGACCACCGGGGTATGTGGCAGGCCACCAGGAGGATGGCAGATTCAGACCCACGCCGGTATTGACGCCGCTCGCATCATTGAAGTTCGTGCTCGTCACGCCTGTCACGCTGTTCCACACACCGCCAATGGTATGAGAAGCCTGCATACGCACGTAGATCTTTCTCGTCGGATCCTTATCCAGCACAGTCAGCGTGAACGTGCGCGTTGCCTTCAGACCATTGGCATCATTCACGGTCACCAGCACATTGTAAGTGCCCGCCGCTGCATAGCTGGGATGCAGTTGCAGCAGTGCCTGACCGTTAGCTCCTGGCACAACGGTATAGTTGTTCGGTACATTGCTTACGCTAAAGCTCAATGCATTTGCAGGATTTTGCTCACTCGCGCTCAGCGGTATGCTCAACGTGTCGTTCTCGCTCAGCGTATAGTTGCCGATGCTGTCGATCACAGGTGCATAGTTGTTATTGACATTCAAGGCAAATACCGTCGAATCCTTACCACCAAAGGCGTCTGTTACCACGATCTTCACGCCGGCATAATTGCCCTGGTCCGCAGCCGCAGGCGTCAACACCAGCGTAGCTGTCCTGTTACCGTTGTCGGTGAACTGGGCGAATGCGGGTAAGTTGGCAGCGCTGAACGTCAAGGCCCCTGCATTCACGGAAGTAGCTTGTATCGTCAGCGTCGTGGTCGTACCATAACGCAGGGATGTATCCGACTGCTTGCTGATCACGGGCGGAACGTTAGCCGTGGTAGCGCTGCTTTCATTGGAATAGCCGGAGGTACCGCCTACGTTGATCGCGTTGACCTTATAATAATAGGTGTCGTTGGAGAACAGCCCATTGTCGTTGTAAGAAGTAGCTGTTCCGGGCAGGGAAGCCAGCAATACATAGCTCTGGTTATTGCCTGCCGAACGGTACAACTGGATATTATCCGCATTACCGTTACCGTTGGTCCAGCTCAGGTTGATAGCCGACGGACCGTTGGCCGTGGCCGACAATGCGCTGGGCGCTCCGGGGATAGCCGGTAAAGCTGATGTAGTCGTATACGATACAGCGCCGGTAGTAGTGAAATTCTTCACAGCATTGACGGCCGCCGTAGTAAGCGCCATATTAAAAATGGTGAAGTCGTCAACCCATCCACCATAGAGATTGTTGGTGAAGGCGTTGAGGGCGCTCGTACCATTGATCTGCCCGATCCTTGCTCCATTGGTAGTGGTAGCCAGCGCATGGAAGCTGAGGCTGGTGTTGCTGGCCGCAAGATTGCCATTGACATACAGCAGGAGACTGTCCCCATTGTACACTACAGCCACATGCGTCCAGGAAGTGCTGGTAAACGCAGTCGATATGCTGGCGCGGGAATTGTTGCTGGCAACGGCGGCTATCAACGTATTGTTGTTTAGCACAAGCGCCAGACCATTGTCACTGCCGCCGATATCCCAGATTATCCGGTTGGTACCGGTCGTCTGGCTGGCTTTTATCCAGCAGGAGATCGTCCGCTGGTTATATGCTTCCTGCAGGAAGCTGCCGGTGTTGGAAATGGTAATATTCTGATTGGTGCCGTTCAGCTTAATGCTGGCAGCGCCTTCCACTTTGTCATTGACGTCGTAAACGGGACTGTTGGTCGTCGACAGTGTGTGGTTATTGCCGCTGCTGTCGTTGATATTATTATTGAATTTCCATTCGGCCTCCACATAGCTGCGGGTAAAGGCAGACTGACCATAGACATTTATCGACCTCAGCTGGTAATAATATGTAGTGCTGGCCGCTACGGAATTGTCGGTAAAAGTAGTGGCGCCTGCAGCCGTAGTTCCTACCGTTGTATAGGTACCGTTGGCGGAAGTTGACCTCCACACTTCAAAACCGGTCTCATCTGCACTATTGTCTTTCCATGTAAGCTTGATGGAATTGTAAGAAAGCGTCGTAGCCACCAGGTTGGACGGCGCAGCAGGTGCATTGCCGTTATTGACGGCAGCATCATTCAAAGCCGAATTGGGAATGGTGGCATAGTTGCTGGATCCGGGTGTCTTCCAGGAAATACCTATCGACGCACTGCCCGTCAGCTGCATATAAGCAACAGCAATGGGATATACCCCTGCGGTAAGGCTTATAGTGGAAGAGGTCACCGTAGTCGAACCATGTGTACCGTCATTATTCACGATGGGCGTACCGGAGAAACTGTACGGAGAGCCAAAGCCATTCAGCGAACCCAGGAACAGCTTGCTGCCGGCAGAAGAAGTAGTACGGAAAGTATAGCTCCCCGTTGTCGGAACGATAATGTAGCCCGTCCAGAGGAATCCATAATTCTGGGTCTGCGTAGCCGGAGAAAGAGAGATATTCGCTGTAGCACCCACAAGATCCGGTGTCATCGAACCGAAATCAGGCAACACCTGCAGATCCGAAGGCAGGTTATAATAATTATAGGTGAACCCGGCCAGCAGAGGCACGCCGCTAACCTGGTTGCTGGCAGGAGATAAATTCCCCGCAAGGTCAGTGGCCTTCACGCTAAAGGCATAAGACTGATTCCTCGTAAGCCCGGCGATGGTGTATTGGGTCTGACCGCCGGATACAAAATAAGATTGCGCTCCGCCATTGACGTATACATAGTAGCCCGTTACACCAACATTGTCGGTAGACGCATCCCATTTCAGGGTGACGGAAGAACGGGAAGAACCGACGACCCTAACATTAGCCGGAGACGTTGGAGGCTGAGCATCCGCTACGGTAGTCGCATTGGCTTCATTAGAACCAGCGGAAGCCGCGGTATTGTTGACAGCCCTTACTACAAAATAATATTTCGTGCCGCCATTCAGCCCCGTGATGGTATCCTTGGACACATCAGCACCCGTGATATCCACCAGCTTGTAAGGCCCGCCGGCCTGGGTAGCCCTGTACACCTCGAAATTCGTCTCATTATTTACAGGCGAGGGATTCTGGCTCCAGATCAACAGCACCGAGGTCTGGGAAAGCGTAGAGGCCACGAGACCCGAGGCCGCGTCAGGCTTATTCGGTCCGCTTGCACTGATAACAGTAAAAGGAGAAGAGAAGCTGCTGGAACAACCAAACTGCTCAGTAACCTTTGCAATATAATCGCCCGGAGTAGTGGCAAAAAGAGTGCTGTCCGTACCGATGGTGGTGTTGTTGCCGACCTTCTGCCATACATAGCTGGCATAACCCGACGGTACTTTCAATGTCACACCGTTGTTGTCCAGGGCGGGAATGACCTTGCTCATGAGGCCGGAGACGCTGATGGGAGGCGTCACCGTCGGCTGTTTGGTCGCAATCACCACGGGCGTTCGGCTCCAATCCGACCAGGTACCAAGCCGTTGAACCCGGCAATCATAAGTACCGAGCTGCGTTACATTGATCGAGTTAGTGGTGGCGCCGGAGATCACTGCCCCATCCTTTCTCCACTGATAAGCATCATAGCCGGGCGCTACACCCAGCGTTACATTGATAGGATCTCCCGGACAGAACTGCGTACGTCCGAATAAAGTCCACGGGTTCGAAGCATAAGCCCGCACACAGAAAGGAAAGAAATCCGGCTCGCCCCAGGCTGTATTCCAGGTACCGTGACCGAGCGTCGGATATAAGGTGTACTTTATATTGCCACCGGCATTGTTGATCTGGCCGACGACATTGGCAGCTGTGCCAGGGTCGGGCGAACCGTCTCTTCCGCCCTGGAACAGCCAAATGGGGGTATATTTATAGGTATTGATATAGCTGTTATCCGCCAGCGACACACCCGACATAGGCAGGGCCGCCGCCGTATACTGGGGATAAGTCTCCATAAAATTCCAGGAGTTATATCCCCCGGCCGACAAACCGTTCACCATTACCCTAAAGGGGTCCAGCTTGTTGTTGGCCACCATGTAATTGATGATGTTCGTGATGTAGGTGTTATGGTTGGCGCCCCAGCTGCCTGTGCTCTGCATGATAAACACAAAGCCGTCAAAAGCGCCGCTGGTCACCGCATTGGTAAACACGGGACCGCCGTTGGCCATCGAATACTCATTGTCGTAAACTGTACCTGCTTCCCCTACCCCATGGAAGAACACGATCATGGGATACTTTTTGCCGTCATTGGCGGTGGTGTAAGACTTGGGGAACTTGATCCGCATAGGTACCGGCACGCCATTGGGCCCCTGGTATACGTACGCTTTCCACATGTTGGTGTTCCAGTTCAGCCGCACTGTCCGTACCCACTTACCGAGGGTGTTGATAGCAGGAAGGTTCGGGTTCGTAGGCGACCCCATGGCGGAGTTCTTATTGTAAGTATAAACTGAATCGTTAGGATCAATTATACTCTGCGCCTGGGCATGGTGCGCCAGGAGGCCGGAGACGATCAAGACCGCAATGAGGGCTTTTGTAAAAAGTTTCATGATGTCTAGGGTAAATGGGGGTTTATTAAAATTCCTATGGTTTGAAAATCAGAAAAATAAATAGGGTCCACCGACGTTCCCGGGCACAACGTCGAATAGGTGTACTAAGAGGATAATGTCACAATCGATCTGATGGTGGTAGAGGAAATTGGAAGGAATTCACGGATAGTGACTTCTGGTGTTAAAATGCGAATAGATACTGGGGTGAATCTCGGAAGGGGTTAGTCAAAGGAGATAGATAGTCAGGGATAGAAAGCCTTTGCAGCGCAAGATACAATTCATTTTTCGGAAATACCAACTTTAAAGAAAATTATCATAAATATACCCGTTCTCCCTTACCCTATTGTGGTAATTCATACCGCTCTTTAATACTTTTGATTAATTTGGCTGCATGAAAAGTCTCTTAATGAAGGTCCCTGATACCGTCTATATCTTTCTTTTCTTCTTCATCTTCTTCGCTTTCAATCTCACTTCCAACTTTTCAGGCCCCCATGACTCCATGTCCTATCTCCTGGGCTTTATCAAGGGAGGCGATCTTTTCCCGCCACACCACCTGCTATACCATATCACCACCTATGGCGTCTTTCGTTTTCTCAGCTTTATCTTCCCTCATATCCCCGATTACCACCTGGTGGAAATATCCGACACCATTTGGGGATGTCTTGCGCTTACAGTAGTCTATAAGATCTTTCTGCGCAGGATCGGGATGCAGGGTCGGGAAGCCTTTTTCTCCACTTGCGTAGTAGCTTTCTCCTTCGGTATCTGGTTCTATTGCAGCAATATCGAAGTCTACATGCCGCCCCTCTTCTTCCTCGTTTCCACGCTCTATATGTGTATGCAGCCGGAGCTGCGACGGAAGGACATCCTTTCCATCACCCTCCTGTTCAGCCTGTCCGTCCTCTTTCACCAGGCGAATGTGCTGATCGCACCCGTGATCGTCTGGAAGTTCTGGGCATCCCGCCGGCAGACACCCTTTATCCCGGCCATCCTCCGCCTTGGCATCATATCCGCCGTGCTCGTGGGAGGCCTTTATATCATCATAGGATGGGGTGTTGAAGGACAAAACAATTTTAAAGACTTCTATGCCTGGTTAAGAGGATATACGTTACAATCCAACTATTGGTTTCCCCTCGCTTTCGGAACGCTCATAAGAGCGCTGATAGGCTGGGGACATGCCATCATCGGAGGTCACTTTGCCTTCCGGGTAGCCCCATTGCAGGCGATGATCAATAAATTATTCTTTTATCACAATCTTGACGACGAGGTTTATCTGGTAAGAAACCTATCCCAAGGCATGGCGCTATTGCTGATGATCCTCACTGTCATCGTGCTGGCCCTTCTCCTCTTCCTGCTCATCCGTGTTCTTCTCAACGCCCGGACGGTCTTTGGCAAATATGGTCACCTGTTCATCCCACTGGGTCTCTTTCTGCTGATCTACACAGCCTTTTTCTTTTTCTGGATGCCGGAGAACCTGGAATTCTGGATCCCTCAGACGGTCATGCTCTGGGTCCTTTTGCTGGGAGCCAACCACCTGCTGCCGCCTTTACGCTTCGCACCCGTAAAGAAATATTACCTGCTGCCACTGGCGCTCACCCTCATGCTGCTGGTGGTGAACTATTTCGGCAGCATCCACTGGATGAAAGATATAGAGAATGACAGCGTCTATATCAAGATCAAAAAGGTAAAGCAGGCGGCTACACCGGGGGATATCATTGTCCTTCACGACCCCTGGCTGCTGGACGACTTCCTGGCATACTATACACCGGCTTACGTTACTCCTGTCCCGGCAGACCACGAAAAGATCACCGATCTCAACGCCCGGATACACATCTGCCTGGACAAGGGAGATAAAATATATTTGTTCACGGAAGGAAGCATGATGCACAGCAGCGGTAGCCTTCAATACATGGATTCCCTCTTGCATACACCAGGCATACAGGTGGTGGACCTTCACAACCCGCTGACCCCGGTAATGAGGATGGCACGCGCCTCCGGTGCCGCCAACTAAATCACCATGAAAAAACTATTCTCTTATAACCATGGTTGGGTGCTGGTAATCTTTTTTATCCTGTCCCGCGGGCTCGTGGCCCTTGCCCACATCGCGATGGATGATACGGCGCTCTATCGCTATTGGCAATACCTGGACGTCTTTACATTACAGCATCACCTGTTGCGGGGGGTCTGGTATGATCATACACAGCCTCCCCTGTTCAACCTGTTTTTGGGTGTAGTGCTAAAGACGGCTGGAACCAACGCCCCTATTGCATTTCAAGCCCTCTTCAAGATCTTCACCCTGGCAAATGCTTTGCTGCTGCTGGCTATTTTGAAAAAAGTCACCCGACATTCCTACCTCCCTCTACTAATATCCCTCCTATACCTCCTTAGCCCAGCTACAATCATCTTTGAGAATGAGCTGTTCTACACCAGCTTTATAACCCTGCTGCTCCTTATATCTGTCCGGAACCTGCTTCACCTGGAAGATCACATCACCTGGCGCCACACCGCAGGTCTGTTCATCCCCCTGGTACTGGTCTGTCTCACCCGCAGCATGTATCACATCGTCTGGCTGCTGGTCCTTTCGGCCCTGATCTGGATCTGGCACCGTAAAAAAAGCAACGCCCGGATCCTCCTCCTGGGTTCACTCCTCTCCCTTCTGCTGACAAGCAGTTGGTACATAAAAAACTATTTCATCTTTCATCAATTCTCCACCTCCACCTGGATGGGTATGAATATGGCGCGGAATGTATTTCATGATGCAACGGTCACGGATTCTTCGAACATCGCTTCCATCGAACCCTTCTCCAGGATATCGGCTTACCGGCACTTTTTGCCGCCGGGGTATGGCCGCCGGTATACAGGTCTGAACGACCGTGATCTTCTGCACGAATGGAAGAACGATAGCTTTATCAATGAAAAGCACGTGGGATATATTGAGATCTCCCGGCAGTATTCAGCAGCTTCAAAAAAAACCATCCGCTCCCACCCGGCTGCTTATATGATGAATGTACTTCAATCGGCGATCATCTATTTTGCACCCGCCACCCGCTACCCTACCACGGAATATCTGTCGGAAAGAATGGCCTGGTATGATGTGGTATATTCGTTCAACCTCTCCCACTTCGCTCATGGTAAACAGCAAAGACGCATCGCACTTACCCTTTCAGCCATACCAAAATTCATTCTCTATTTGCTGGTCTTCTCCTGGCTGATCCGCGAAACGATCCGCCGCAAACAAGTTCCCGGCGGGCTGCTCACCCTCTTTATCACCTGCATCATCGCATACATATTCGCCGTCAGCTCGCTATTTGAGCATTATGAGAATATGCGGTTCCGCTATGAGGTTGAACCCCTGTTCCTTATCCTGCTGGCCATTTGCATTATTCCCATTTTAGATATATTTTTACCCCATGACCGAATTAAAGTGCAAGATTTGCGGGAATACGGAAAATAACCGGACCTACACTGCAAAGGAAATGATGTTTGGGCTTAAGGATGAGTTCGGATACCTGGAATGTTCGAATTGTAAATGCCTCCAGTTGATAGAGATCCCCAAGGACCTGGCCAGATACTACCCCGAAGATTATTATTCTTATTTCAGCAAGGGCGAAGAACACCACATCCAGCATAGCTTTTCCAAGACCTTGAAGCGCAATTTGAAAAAGGGCCTGCTGAACCATTATCTCAAAGGCAGGAGTCCCATCGGCAAAATGCTGACGCCAAAGCTCAGCAGCTACTACCCCTGGATAAAAACCGGCATGCTCACCAACAGCTCCAACATCCTCGATGTAGGCTGCGGGTCGGGAGAATTACTCCTGAAAATGTACAACGACGGTTTTCTCCGCCTCACAGGTCTGGACCCTTTCATAAAAGAAGATATTCATTATAATTGCGGCATTACGATCCATAAAAAGACGCTTGACCAGCTGACGGATAAATACGATCTGATCATGATGCACCATGCTTTCGAGCATATGGATGAGCCGCTGCAGATCATAAAGAACATCCGCCGGTTGCTGAATCCGAAAGGTATAGCGCTCATCCGCATACCCGTCGCAGACTCCTACGCATGGCACAAGTATGGCGTGGACTGGGTTCAGCTGGATGCTCCCCGTCATATTTTCTTACATACGGAAAAAAGCATGCAGATCCTTTGCGACCAGGCAGGGCTTACGCTTTCCGGCGTCATCTATGATTCATGGAACCTTCAATTTTACGGGTCTGAACTGTACAAACGGAATATCCCATTGCGGGCGAATAAAGAGAAGGAAGTTTTCTCGGGTCAGCAAATGGATGAATTCACCACGGAATCCATCACGTTGAATAAAAAAAAGCAGGGAGATCAGGCCTGTTTCTATTTGACGAGGGAGTCATAGACGGCTTCTATCCTTCGTGTCATAACCCCGGCATTATATTGTTCCTGGATAGTGTCCAGCGCCTTGCATCGCAGTGCGGCCCTTAAGGCAGCATTCGTCCCGAGCCCGACCAGGGCAGCTGCCAGGGCAAACAGATCGCCTGGCTCCACCAGCAATCCATTCACCTCATGTTGTATGACCTCTTTTGTGCCGTCCACGCGGGTGGCGAGCACAGCCTTTCCCATGGCCATGGCCTCCAGCAGCCCGATGGGCAACCCCTCCCAAAGGGAAGGCAGGACGAAGATATCGGCTGCGGCCAGTACGTCAGGGACATCCTGGCGAAAAGGCTGGAAGGTCACCTTACCCTCGAGACCCAGCTCCTTCACCAATGCAAGACCTTCTCTCTTTTGATCCCCATCGCCCACCATCAATAAATGCAGGGAAGGCAGGTCATTCACCGCCTGATGAAAAGCCCTGATCAGGGCCAGCGGCTGCTTATGATGGGTAAACCGGGCTAGAAAAAGCACCAGCATTGCATCAGCGGAAATACCAAGTTCCGCACGGATATTCTTGAACTTCCTGGCAGGAGAGAACTTCTGCTGATCGATGCCATTGTTGATCACGGTTGCCTTCAGACCCGGTATCTGGTCCAATCCGGATTGCCGGTTGCTCGCCGAAACAGCAATATTAAAGTCGCTACGGGCAGTGATATAACGCTCCCCCATGATACGCATCCGCCGCACCAGGGGACTTTGATCGTCGTGAAAAGACCAGCCGTGCACAGTATAGACCAGGGGAATACCCAGTGAATGGGCGGCCCATAAGGTATTGGAGCTGGCCCGGGTGCCATGTGCATGCACCAACGCGGGACGTTCAGCCTGGAACAATTGTTTTACCTTAAGCCATTTACTGACGTCAAAAGGCTTTTCGGTATAAATGACATGGGTACTCACATTCAATGCACGCAGACGCTCTACCATCGGACCTTCGGTAAAAGAGAGTACGACGGGTTCAAACCTGCTCCGGTCAAGGTTTTCAACAAGACTCAACAGGTGTGACTCACCTCCGCCGATCTGACCCTGGCGAATACATTCCAGGATCTTTATCTTCTTGTTCATGTCGGTTTACAGTTTTTCTATCCAGCGGTCGTACCAGAGCTGGAACATCAGCACCTGCCAGAGCTTTTGATAATTTACTTTTCTGCCGGCCAGGAACTCATCCCGCAGGCGGATAATAGGTGCTGCGGAAAAGACACCGGTAGCCGATAGACATTTCTCGCTGAGATAGTAGCGCAGCTGCTCTTTCAGGTCTTCCCGGAACCATACCATCAGGGGTGCGATAAATGGCCGTTTGGGCCTTTCCATCAGTGTTTTGGGAATATAACGGTGAACGACCTCCTTCAGCAGCCATTTATTCACGCCATTGCGGATCTTGAAAGAGGAATTCAATTGGGAAAGAAACTCGATGACCTTGTGATCCAGCATGGGCTCCCTTCCTTCCAGGCTGACGGACATAGTAGCCCTGTCCATCTTTACCAGGTTGTTATCCACGAGAAAGGTCTTATAGTCGATAGCCAGCAGACGATTGACGACACCGTCATTATGCTCCAGCTTGTCCCCATCCTCGAAAGCGGTATGCAGACGCTGGAAAGGCTTGCCCAGAAAGGACTCCACCTCTTTTTCCGTAATGTACTGGCTGATATATTTGACGGCTGTCACAGGGTCATGGCTCTTCCAGATCAGCCGCATTTTTTCATAGCGGGTGGAGAAGTTATATTTTTTAGAAAAATAGGGAATATGGTCGGGATTGATGAGAGACATCGTTCCGCTGATCATGCTCTGTATCAGGGGAGGGAATTGGCTGGTATATTTTTCCGCCTGGTTGAATTTATTATAACCTCCGAAGATCTCATCTCCGCCGTCGGCGCTTAGCGCCACTTTTACATCCTTTCTTGCCAGCTGGCTTACCAGCACGGAAGGTACGGTGGAGTTATCCGCAAAAGGTTCGTCATATATTTCCGGTAGTCTGCTCAGCACCCCTCCGGCTTCCTTGGCGGTGAGATACCATTCGGTGTGGTCGGTGCCAAGATATTCCGCTATTTTCTTTGCTTCGGGTGCTTCGTTAAATTCGTTCTCGTGAAAGCCGATAGTAAAAGTCTTTAGCTTTTCTGTACGGCCGGTCTGGAGAAGGGCAGCTACGCTGCTGCTGTCGTATCCGCCGCTGAGAAAGATGCCGACCGGCACATCCGCCACCATCCGGTATTCATATGCTTTCTTCAACAAATGGTCGGTATGTTCGATGACCTCCTGGTCGGACAGGTCTAATTTTGGCTTATTGTAGTAGTCGAAGACGTCCCAATACTTTGTCAGTTCCTGTCCCCTGGTGCGCAGGTCGATGGTAAGATAGTGCCCTGGAAGGAGCTTGTAAGTATTGTGAAAGATGCTGTGTGGGGCAGGGATATAGCTGAATTGAAGAAAAAGGGCCAGGCTGTTGACATCGATCTTCTTCTGAAAAGAGGCGTGTTGAAAGAGAGCTTTAAGCTCGGAGCCAAAAAGCAACGTATCCCCATTCCAGTAATAATACAGGGGTTTGACGCCGGCTCTGTCGCGGATGAGAATGAGCTTTTCCTTCTTTTTATCGTACAGGGCGATAGCAAACATACCGGTGAACTTCTGGACCACGTCCATGCCCCAGCAATCATATCCTTTGAGAATGACTTCAGTATCGCTCCAGGATTTGAAAGAATAGCCCTTTTCTTCCAGCTCTTTACGGATCTCTTTAAAGTTGTAGATCTCGCCGTTGAAATTGACGATCAGATCGCCGAAATGCATGGGCTGGTGTCCCAGCGGAGACAGATCGAGAATGGACAGGCGCCGTTGGCCAAAGCCTATGAGGGCCTGGGGGGCTTCATACACTTCATGACCGCCGTCATCGGGGCCTCGATGGAGCATTGCATCGGTCATCGCCTTGAGCACGTCGATGCCGCTGTCTTTTTTAAAATCCACAAATCCGGCGATGCCACACATAATTTGTCAGTTAAGGGTGATACTACGGTTGAATTGCCACAATATACCTTTCCAGAAAGATCGCAGATGGGCTTTTTGCCCCCGGAGGAGGTACTGGAGGGTATTCTTAGGCATGGTAAAGATCGTAAAATAAGTGGCAAACACCAGGAAAGCCGGCCAGGGTGCGTTCCTGCGCATGAACAGTATTCTGTTACGCGTGAGATAGAAGGTTTTGAGAGGGCTGGATTTGCCGGTGGTCATGGATTCCTTGTGGTAGATCAGGCTGGCAGGCTGATAGTAGATGTTATATCCTTTTCTTTTGATCTGTTCGCTCCAGTCGAATTCTTCGTAGTACAGGAAGAACTGTTCGGGCATGGGTCCCACCTCTTCGATAATGCGACGGGGGACCATCATGGCTCCGCCGTGGACATAATGAGTGGGACGGATACTGTCGTATTGTCCATGGTCCTGTTCATGGCAGCCGATCATGCCGTTCCGGCCCGTGAAGATATTCACCTGCTTATATCCTGCATACTCGATGGTGCCTTTGGCAAAATAATAATGGAACTTGGGGCTGGCCATACCTGCGTCCGGGTATTGCCGGAAGATGTCGATCAGCCCTTCCAAAAGGCCGGGGGTGAATTCCGTATCATTGTTCACGATAAAAAGATAGTCCCCTTTTGCAGCCCGGATACCCGCATTATTGCCTGCGGAGAACCCCAGGTTGGAAGAATTGCGGATCACCCGGACGGAGGGCAGGGCGGCGACGAATGCCGCTGTAGGGTCTTCCCGGGAAGCATTGTCGACTACGATGATCTCTATATTCGGGTAGGTATTGTTCCGGACAATAGAATGCAGGAAATCACAGGTTACATCTGTGGTATTCCAGTTGAGAGCAATAATGGAAACCAGGGGCGACATGACGTCTATACATTTTCCTTCTGCAATAACGCGGAAGGTGTATTGGCTATTATCCAAAGATCGGTGGCGAAATTGCACTTGGAGGCATAGTCGATGTCGATATTGATCCTTTCCTCTACGGACATATCCTTATTGCCCCTCTTTTTCACCTGCCAGAGACCGGTGATACCTGCCGGAGCCATAAAACGGGCGGCATAATCATCCGTAGTCAGGGTAGCGGCCTCATACAGAGGAAGAGGACGATTGCCCACCAGGGACATATGACCCAGGAATACGTTGAACAGCTGAGGCAGTTCATCCAGGGAGGTATTACGTAAGAGACTGCCGATACGGGTAATACGGGGATCGTTGTTGATCTTGAAGAAGACGGGACCAATAGCTTCGGCATTGTATTGGTTCAGATGCGTCAGTTCAGCTATTTGTTTATCAGCGTCCTGGTGCATGGTCCTGAACTTATAGAAATTAAAGATCCTGTACCCCTTGCCGGCGCGTTTAGCGATGTAGAAGATGGGGCCGCGGGACTCCAGGCGGATAGCCAGGGCTATCAGCAGGAACAGGGGAGCCAGTATGATGAGCGCAATGGAGGAGATCAGGATATCAAAGGCCCTTTTGGACAAGGGACCAAGATTAAATTTATCCTGTGCAGCCTCTTCGATGAGGGGGGCGGGAGCTCCGGCGGATTTCATCTTACGAAGGAACTGGATCTTGGCCTTCAGATCGTTGTCATCGCAGTTCTGTAAGAAAATGATCTCGTCGGGGCGGGTA